>Ga0116193_1000045_pt1 | contig 119909 bp, 92 predicted proteins | sample AD_UKC115_MetaG_FD_89892 | JGI IMG/M metagenome (GOLD analysis project Ga0116193, IMG submission 89892) | Active sludge microbial communities of municipal wastewater-treating anaerobic digesters from Hong Kong - AD_UKC115_MetaG | ecosystem: Engineered > Bioreactor > Anaerobic > Digestate...
CAAATGAATAAGGTATCCTTAAGGCGCGTTCGGATGGGACCGGTGCGGCGGATACCAGCGAACCTCGTCAGGTCCGAGAGGAAGCAGCGATAAGGTGGATCATCCGGGCGCCGCCGGGAAACCTGTCCGGACGTATTTTTTTAAGGAATGAACAATATGGATGCGAACGAAACCCCCGCTTTCTGCAATTATGACAATTCTGATTATCAGGGTGAATTTTGGGGAGGCGGAAAAAGAGATTATGAAGATGGTGCGGAAGAAATTGCGCTGAAGCGCCTTCTTCCCCAATCCGGTGAACTCCTGCTGGAGATCGGAGCCGGCGCAGGCCGCAACACGCTCCGATATGAGGGATTTAAGAAAATTGTCCTGATGGACTATGCGTTGACACAAATGGAGCAAGCGCAAGAAAGACTCGGAAAATCGGATCGTTTCATTTATGTCGCAGCAGATGTCTATCATCTACCCTTTGCGGACAACCTCTTTGATGGCGCCACAATGATCCGCGTACTTCATCATCTCAGTGAAATCAATCCGGCTTTTGCCGAAATTCAGCGCGTCATGCGCCGAGATGCAGCGTTGATTCTGGAGTTTGCGAACAAGCGAAATCTGAAAGCCATCTTGCGGTATCTATTTGGAAAGCAATCATGGAATCCTTTCACCCGCGAAATGGTCGAATTCGTTGCATTAAACTTCGATAACCATCCGGATACCGTCAAAGAAAGCCTCCAGAAACACGGTTTTCAGATTGAAAAAACGCTCGCCGTTTCCAATTTGCGCATTGGTACATTAAAGAAAAAAGAAAATTTGAACTGGATGTTAAAAATCGAATCCCTGCTTCAGATTTTGAATAGCCGACAGCCGCTAAGCCCCAGTGTCTTTATGAAATGTGTTCAGCGTGCAGACAAGTCGGTGGCAACCGTTGGCGAATTTTTCCGCTGTCCGAATTGCCACAGCGGCGAGCTCAAGGAAACTTCTAAATTTGTGGAGTGCTACTGCTGCGGCCGGCAGTATCCCATCGTCAATGGCATTTACAACTTCCGATTAAATTAAAAAAACGCTTTCGCGTTCTATTAGTGGGCGCAAAGGGACTCGAACCCCCGGACCTCTTGTGTGTGATACAAGCGCTCTAACCAACTGAGCTATGCGCCCAAAGCATGATGGATTATAGCAAATCTTTTCCGAACTGGCAAGAAACTGTGCCATTCGAAAAAAAGATTGCTTCTCTATGATCGCCCCTCCAGGGTTATAACAATGACAGGTTGCCACGCGAAAGAGATTGCCACGTCGGGCTGACGCCCTCCTCGCAATGACAGCGTGTTGGGTTTGTGGCCTTCTCGCCCCTCCAGGGTAATAACAATGACAGGGACTCCATTTGTCATTGCGAACTTGTGAGTCCTGTAGGGACGAGCCTCGAAGAGGTGCGGCAATCTCCAAGCCACATTAAGGAAAGAGTGCTATTCGAAAAGAGATTGCTTCGTCGGGCTGACGCCCTCCTCGCCCCTCCAGGGTAATAACAATGACAGGTATCATCCAAAAAAAGATTGCTTCGTCGCAATGACAGGTGCCAAGCTATTTGTTATGGATCAGCGAACGTTAAAAATAACTGACTTTGATTCGCTTGCCCATCTGTTCCAAACACTTGACCAGTTCTTCAATCAACTGCATCTTAATACTGAATGTAATCGGCAGATCGGGATTCTGGTGCGCCGGATTGACAGCTTTGCCGACAAAGAAATTGATATCCGTGGCTTCTTCAAACAGCATGCAGGAAATCAGGGACGCAGCGTCCTTTTTAAAATTCCAGTCTGCAAAATAATCGTTTTCGGTCAGGTAATTCCGGGCATATTGCAGTACACGGTTAATCGTGATCACGCCTTCTGTCACCAGATCGACTCCCTCAATTTTTCCAGTCGGGGGAATTGCAGGGTCAAAATAATTGAATGAAGGGATGATCGGTTTTTTCAGATAGTCCGATGCAATTTTTGCGGTTGTACCACCGCAGATAATGTGCTTTCCCGCCTTGGAAAAGAACAACGACATCATCTTTGCGTCATCATCCTTGTTGGACGGGGGTCCGATCAACAGATTCATCGGTTCTCGTTTTCGAATCCGAATGGTGCAGACCGTCGTATCATCCCTGGGTTTCTCCTCATACAAACGGCTGCATTCGTCAATCAGGATACGCGTCAGCGTCTTTGCTGTATAGCCGACAACGGACAACGGTTTCATATAACGGATGATATCCTCTCGTTTCCATCCGAAGTTCAGAATATTTCCCACTCCGGCATGAACTGCGCCATCACTCATCAAAATAAAGATATCACCTTCCTGAACCGGAATTCTGGAACAATAGATAGTCTTCTCCTGAATCTCCATTTTCGTTTTGGGAAATTCTAAAAATTCCCCTTCGCGGAACAGAATCACGAATGGATTGTCAAATTGGATAATTTCCACTTCTTCGCTTTGTAAAAGACTATGAAAAACCGTGAATGTGGAATAGGCTAATTGCCGCTCGGAACAGACTGGCAATGTCGCGGCAATCGTCGCATTACATTCTTCAATACTCATGCCGTTATTGATCATGCTCGAAATAATCTTTGATGTCAATGTCGATAGAATGCAGGCTTTCACACCGCTTCCCAGTCCGTCAGCCAGAACCACCACGGTCGTCCCATCATCCTTATGGATGATATCGACATGATCACCACAAAGCTGTTCGTTGTATTTTGCCAGACTGATGTATCCAATGTCCGTGCAAAGATCATTCATTTTTCAAGGTATCCTTCAGTTTTGAAAGCGCAACTTTCATTTCGACAGTAGTCTCCCCTAAAAGGGAAGCGATTTCCTGAACGACGCGCATCTGTTTTTCCACGACACGATCGGTGATTTCAATCGACTCGCGGCTGATCCGTTCTTTTTCATCCTTCGCCCGCTCCTCCTCGGTAATATCTTTCATGATACACATCAACAAATGGCTGGTCTTGTCGTAATAAATCGTCCGTTCCACAAACTTCAGATACTCCGCCAGATATGTCCGTTTTGTGACGATGCGCATGCCGGTATCGATCACCTTTTGGAAATCTTGCGGATCAAGAATGCGTACCAGCGGTTCTCCTAAAACATCCGAGGCATTATGGATATTCATGATCGCCCGGGCAGCATCATTAATCTGCTGCACTTCCAGCATTTCATTAAGAATCAAGATTCCGTTTGGTGTGTTCATGATGATCTGATTCGAAATCGATTCCGACTTCTCCTTCAGAAAGGGGAGACACATGGTCAAATCCGCTTTGCCCTGACAAACCGCTATTGCTTTTTCGCGGCAGGTATTGTAGCCGCACGTACCGCAATTCAGTTCATCATCCGGGGTTTCTTTTCCCAATTTACGTAAAATTGCTGTTATTTCATCGTCCCCTGGAATTCTTTGGCTGATATCGATGCGAAAATGATCTTTGCGCATCGCGCCAGGATCGAGCTCAGAAACGGGAAAATCCTGATCCCCGGCGATCTTTTCGACAGCCAAAAAATCGCGAATTGGCAGATGTTGCGTCTTATTCATGGCAGGACCGCCGATGCAGCTTCCCGGACAGGCTGACATTTCGATGAAGCAATTCGATAAATTACCCGTCATAATATCTTTCAAAGCAAGTATACAATTTTCAACGCCATCGATTGCCAGGTAAGAATAAGTATCCGAAATGCAATTCATTGTTTTCAGAATACCGCCGGTTGTGGGAAAGAGTCTGGCTTTGCTCTGCCGGTTGTTTTCCGGGATCCGGTCAAATTCAATATGTTCCGACGCGATCCATTGTGAAAGTTCTTCAAAAGTCAGGACACAATCGACCATTCCACCGGTCTGTTCTGCTTCTGCTTTTTTTGAAAGACATGGACCGATATAAATAGTCTTTATTTCCGGATTTTCCATTTTCAATTTCAGACAATGAGCATGCATTGGTGAAACAACATTTGCCAAATATGGTAGCGTCTCCGGATAATATTTTTCAATTAACAAATTAACCGTATGACAGCAGGAGCTGATGATGACATTTCTGGATTTCTCTTCAATCATGCGTTCATATTCGTTCTTGACCAGTGTGGCTCCAACAGCAGTTTCTTCAATTTGAGAAAATCCCAGTTTCCGCAGAACCTTTTCCATCGAAGCAATACTCACATCAGGGAAATAGGCGATGAAAGAGGGCGCTATACTGGCTGCGACAAATTTGTTGGTGGCAAGTATCGATTTGGCTTTCTCAATATCACTGCGGATACGTTTTGCCTGCTGCGGGCAGATCAGAACGCATTGTCCGCACAAAATACACTCGTCACTGACGATGTGCGCCTGATTTCCGGAAAAACGAATTGACTTAACCGGGCAATGACGGATACATTTATAACAATTCTTGCAGTTAGACTTTAAAAAGTCGATATATTCTTCCATGCGATTTCTTTTTCCTGTTTTCGACTATCGTTGAGAAAACCACTTATCACACTGTGTATTTTAGCGCCTGACTGTAAGCAGTTCAAAATATGGGAAGGATTCTTTGTTGTAGTAATGCTTTTATATAAGCGTAAGTAGCATTACCATAACAAGTTATTCGTTATTGATTCGAATAACCAGTCAATATTTCGAATTACTGTCTGACTGCATGCAATACTTCATTTTGAAAGAAAGTCTCCACACTTTCAGGGCTCACAGAATAAGTCGTTTCACCGATCTGAACACAGACGCCTTTTGTACAGTTACCCATACAAAAACTGCCGTTCAGAATAACTTTTTCTTCGAGGTGATTTTCAAGTACCAGCTGCTGCAGCTTCTCAACCACGCGCTGCGCCCCTTTTAAATGACATGAACTACCGATACAAACAACAATTATCATGGGACAGATCTCCTCATTTTTTATCTTTTTCAAAAAACGTGACACTTCCTTGATAACAGGATTGAATCGGATATCCTGTTTTCACTTTTAATAGGGAGGTGATCTTTTTGCATCCCGGTACAACGATCATCGTTCCATCAGCAATTCGAAATACGTGGAGGATTCTTTGTTATTGTGATTTTTCTTATGCTTTATGCAAAACGATAAGAACATCAATGAACTCTTTTTATATTTCGAATTGCTACAGTTGTACCAGGATGACTTTTCTTCAACAAATATCTTGTTCTTTCATGTCGAAAGGATCCTGGTTGATCATATTTGATCATTCGAAGCCTTCCCACCAAAAACTTACAGGATTATGCCTGAGTTTTCCCCATCAGGTACTCATCGATGCCTTTCGCAGCAATCTTTCCGGCACCCATCGCAAGGATCACAGTTGCTGCTCCGGTCACTGCATCTCCTCCGGCAAAAACCCCTTTTTTAGAGGTTTGACCTGTTTCCTCATTCACAATGATCCCGCCCCATTTCTGCGTATCCAAACCGCTGGTCGTGGATTTAATCAGTGGATTCGGAGACGTCCCGATCGCAGCGATAACGCAATCCACATCCAAAATAAACTCTGAACCAGGTTTTTCGACCGGTTTCCGACGTCCAGAAGCATCCGGTTCGCCCAGTTCCATTGCGATACACTTCAATCCTTTGACAAATCGTTTCTCATCTCCCAACACTTCCAACGGAGCACTCAGCAGTTTAAAAAGGATCCCTTCTTCTTTAGCATGCTCCACTTCCTCTTTACGAGCAGGCAGTTCGGTTTCAGAGCGACGGTAGACAATACTAACTTCCTCAGCGCCAAGACGTTTTGCACAGCGAGCGGCATCCATTGCCACATTTCCGCCACCAACCACTGCCACTTTTCGAATTGACATAATTGGCGTATTACTACCCATTTGATAAGACCTCATCAGATTGATACGGGTTAAAAATTCATTTGCAGAATATACACCGTTCAGATTTTCTCCGGGAATTCCCATAAAACGAGGCAGTCCGGCTCCGGATCCGATAAAAATCGCTTCATAACCGCTTTCCATCAATTCATCGACAGAAATCGATTTACCGACCACCGCATTCGTATGAATCGTCACCCCAAGTTGCATCAGCGCATTCACTTCCTTCTGAACGATCGATTTTGGAAGACGGAATTCCGGAATTCCATACACCAGCACACCGCCTGCCAGATGTAATGCTTCAAAAATAGTAACATCATATCCTTTTTTTGCCAGATCACCAGCGCAAGTCAATCCAGCAGGACCGGAACCAACGATCGCGACTTTATGACCATTGGATGCCGGTTTTTCAATCTTCACATCCGGTTGTGCATTGTGCCAATCTGCGACAAAACGTTCCAGTCTGCCAATACCGACACTCTCTCCTTTGATCCCGCGAACACAATATTTTTCGCATTGGGATTCCTGCGGGCACACTCTTCCGCAGACTGCCGGAAGCGAGCTGGTCTGAGCGATGATCTGATAAGCTGCTTCAAAGTTCCCATTGACGATCTCCTGAATAAAGGCAGGGATATGGATCTGCACCGGGCAGCCGCTGACGCATGGTTTCGTCTTGCAATTCAGGCAGCGCTGTGCTTCATCAATTGCCTGTTCTGTAGAATACCCAAGCGTAACTTCCTGAAAGTTTTTATTACGGATTTCTGGTGCCTGAGCAGGCATCTCATTTTTTTTCATCGACATATTTGGCATCTCAATTTACCTCTTTCTTGAAAAGATTACATGTCTCATCATAAGCATGCCGCTCAAAATCACGATAAAAACTGGCTCGCGCCATAGCTTCATCAAAATCAACCTGATGTCCGTCAAATTCGGGTCCATCCACACAGGCAAATTTTGTTTGACCACCAACTGTCAGACGGCATCCACCACACATACCGGTACCGTCAATCATGACCGGGTTCATGCTGACCATTGTCTTTATGTTGTACGCTTTCGTCAACTGACTGACAAATTTCATCATAATCATTGGACCAATAGCGACCACTTCGTCGTATTTCTCACCGGCATCCAGAAGCCCTTTCAAAGCATTCGTTACCAATCCTTTTTCACCGTAGCTGCCATCATCTGTCATCAGCAGATACTTGTCACTGACCTTTCGAAATTCTTCTTCCAGGATTACCAGGTCTTTTGTCCGGAAACCGACGATAGAATGGACAACAGCTCCCAGTTCATGAAATTTCTTCGCAACAGGATAAGCAATGGCACACCCGACACCGCCGCCGACAATGGCGACTTGATTGATCCCTTCTGTGTGAGTCGGAACACCAAGCGGTCCGACGAAATCGTGAATCGCTTCACCTTCCTTCAACTGATTTAGCTTTGCAGTTGTCGCTCCAACAATCTGGAAAATAATCGTGATTGTCCCCTTTTCCCGATCATAATCCGCAATCGTCAGCGGAATGCGCTCACCATCCTCATCCACACGCAAAATGATAAATTGCCCGGGTTCGGCTTTTTTGGAGATAAGCGGTGCCTGTACTTCCATCAATGTAACCGTTGGATTCAATTCGACTTTTTTCTGAATCGTATACATGTTCACGGCCTTTCTGTGTTTATTGCGTTTCCTTAGTAATCATAAAAAATATATCATAAAGAATTCTATCAAAATAACTACAAATAATTCTTTTTATACTACGATGATCAAAGAAAGAGGAAGAATTTTTAAAAGGAATGGTCGTACCGAGAAAAGTACTTCCGGTACGACCATTTAACGAAGAAAGAGATTCGATATAAGCGATTTTGTTAAATAAAAGCCGCTGTAATACAGCTGTATGGATAATCCATACAGCGTATCTATGCGTTAACTCGTCAAAATGGTAACCACTTTTCTCTGTTTTGAAAAATTCCTAATTTGCATAAGGATATATATTTTTTTATATACCTTTCACCTTATCGTTCATGATTCCGCATTGTCTCCCAGTAATTCGAAATTTGGAAAAACCTATTGAGAAAAAGAACGGATTTCTCAAAATAACAGAGAAACCCATTCGTGGATCGTTTTTAGTGTGTTGAAATCTGATGATGGTTCAGCAATTAATCATAACGAATGGAAGATACTTCGTCTTTGCACCGGAAAAGCTCAGTAATAAACACCTGATCCTGCGAAGAAAGCTGATACCCCACCGGATAAATCAAAACGTCCTTAAATTTCCAGTTATCCATTTTACATTTTCGCTGCACCAATTGATAACGGTCAGCCAGATCTGCCGGAATGGGAGATACCCACATATATGTTTCCGGAATATTGCTTAACAGATCGAACTGGCTTCCGCGTTCATAGACAAAAATGCGTTTGCTGACTGAAAATAAATTCTGCGCAGTCTGAGACCCGGTAAATTGCGTCATTGGAATCGTCAGGTCACCGTGCACAATTTCAATATAGTTCAAAACATCCGTATAAGTGATTGTCGGGCTATTTGCCAGCGGATGATTTTTCGACAATAACAAGACGTACTCAAACTGCCAGATCTCACGATGCTGCAAGCTCTTCTCTCGGATTAAATCAAGAAAGTACTTCTCATGCGATGTATGAAAACGGATCACGCCCAAATTGCATTCTGTCTCCAAAATATTATCAATCGCCCGAATCGAATTGGTCTCAAAAAAATTCAGCTCAATCTCTTTCTGCGGATCAAGTGTCTGAACAAAGCGGGTAAACGCACGGGAAATGTAGCTTGCACGCGGAATTGAAATTGTAAATCGCTGGACAGTGGGTTTAACTGGTTGATAAGTCGATTCCAATTCATCAAATTTCAGAACAATTGTTCTTGCCTGATCCAGGAATTCTCTGCCACGCCGGGTCGGAGTCATTCCTTTTGGAGTTCGCAAAAAAATATTAAAACCGATTGTATTCTCCAGATCTTTGATCGCCTTGCTCAAATTGGGCTGCCCGACATAAAGGTTTTTTGCCGCTTTGGTAATCGATTCGGTTTTTTCTACTTCCAGTGCATATTTCAGATGAAGGATATTCACGTTATATGACCTCTTTTCAGATATACCTTGAGTGAATAGCAATACAAAATATGGTGTGAAATCTTTGTCGTTGAGATGTTTTTACGCGAAACGTAAAAGCATCTCAACAATATTGTTTTTCAAATCGTCAGTGAATATTTCAAATTACGATTGATTGAATCAAATGAATTGCTGCCTGAATTCGGTGTTAATAAGCAGGAACTCGAATTACAGGAGGATATTTTTTGAAAAGCATTTCCAAAATTCGAATTACTGGTTAATCAGAGAACAGCGATATAAAAATTTGTACCTAAAAAAAGTATAAACCATTTCTTAATGCCCTAAGAAACATCTGCCAGCAATTCGAAATATGGGAATTCGGAGAAACGAATGAAAATCGTAGGGATGGAGCAATCTCCTGTCGAAAATGAAAACAGATTGCTTCATCGGACTAACACCCTCCTCCCAAAAACAGATAAATCCATGAACTACTCACCCTATAAATCGTTAGTACGAAGCGTAAAAACAACACAACAATAAATAATTTTTCTCATATTTGGAATTGCTGATGTTCAATCTATCACTTTGAAACTGTTTTATAATCAATGAGAAATTGAAATCGATACATTTTAGGAGAAACGGGATGAATTCCAGCGCACCAATCGGCATATTTGATTCAGGAGTCGGAGGGTTGACAGTCATGAGAAAATTGATACAAATCATGCCTGAAGAAAATATTGTCTATTTTGGAGATACAGCCAGAGTCCCTTATGGTAATAAATCCAAAGAAACGGTGCTGCGGTATACCCGTCAAATCATTCGCTTTCTTGAGACGAAACAGGTGAAAGCAATCGTCATCGCCTGTAATACAGCCAGCGCGTATGCCCTGCATGAGGTTGAAAAAGAATTACCGATTCCGATCCTGGGCGTAATTCAACCCGGCGCTATAGCAGCCGTTGAAAGCAGCCGGAATCAACGGATTGGCGTTATTGGCACCTATGCAACCATCGCAAGTCGTGCATATGAATCATCGATAAAAAAAATCAATCCGCAAATAGAGGTTTTTAACAAAGCGTGCCCGTTGTTTGTTCCTTTTGTCGAAGAAGGCATGCTGGAAGATGTGTTGACTGACGGCATCATCGTCCGCTATTTGGAAGAGCTGCGGAACTCAAACATAGACACACTGATGCTGGGATGTACCCATTATCCATTACTCAGATCGTCTATAGAAAAGTTTATGGGCAGTGGAGTTACCTGTGTTGATCCTTCTGAGGTCACTTCACTCGAAGTCAAGAAAATCCTGCAGGCAAAAAATTTATTAAATACACAGAATCAACATCCGAAATATGAGTTTTATGTCAGCGACTCAGCGCAAAAAATGGTTGAATTTGCCAACATGATCATGCCGTTTCAAATCGAAAACGTACAGACAATCCAAATTGAATCGTATTAATTGCGAATGGTCATAAGGAATTTTGATATCGATTGAAACAAGATTTTAGCATCCTCAATCAGAATAATTCGCTGATGTAACGGCATTCTACTGCCTTTTTTAAAAGACTTTTTCTAAGTCCGAATTACTCTGCCAGGAGACTGGTCATTTACTATCGGTTCGAAATAAAGATGATTTAATTATGATTCCGTTATTTATATGCTATGCGCATCAAGAACAGAATCATAAAATCTAAATCTTTATTGAATAGTCTCATCCAAATTCCGAACTACCTATTCATCTACCAGCAATTCAAAATATAGACTCACAATTCAGATCAATCGGGAGTTCCATGTTGTCAAGATGGAACCCGCCCCATATTTCGAACTGTTGTTCATTTACATTTATGAGACAATTAGATAGAATATTTACACAAAAACAATGGTTTTCAACCTTACAGGGTTGTCAGGAGCGATTCGAAATGGAGGAGAGAATTATTCGTTATTATTTTCTCGATTGAATCGGAGGACCGGCCGAAATTTCAAATTTTTTAGAATGTCAGTTATCGAATAACAGTGATTGCAAATTCTGAGTAAATATTCGAATAAAGAAAGATAATTTGGAATTGCTGATACCATCATCTTCAATAGATATTTTTTCGATCATACTGAAAATTGTTATTTTTGAACAATACAGTGGATCACAGCTTATTTCTGCTTTAGGTTTCTTATTTTCTTTTCAACAACAGTATGATCGAATTATATAAACCAACGTCTCGTGAAAAAATGAGGTTATGGGCATGAAGATATTGTTGACTGGCATTCTAACACCAATGATCTGGGGGATGGTTGACAGACTATCACGGGAAGGGCACCAGGTCTCTCTCCTTGGACGCGGGATTTCGCCAGTCCCGCCGCAAACGAAAGCTGTCCTGCATGACATACGTCCCAGTCATCCTGATGCTTTGCAGGTTTTGGAGAGCGGAAGATTTGATGCCATTGTTTTCTTCTACGCCTATCAATGTGAAGACAATTTGGCATTTGGTTCTGTTCAAGGTTCCATGTTGGACGTTCTTTTCCAGTTTTCGCACACTGCTTCATCCTCCGGCGTAGAAAAGTTCATTTTAGTAACGGATCTGCGCGTGTTTAGCAGCGGTCAAAACGGCTATGAAGAAGAGACTCCTATCCCAGACACACAGACCGGTATTTTGATCAAAGCCGCAGAGGATTGTCTGCGTTTCACCGCATCAGAGAATATGGAAAAACTGCTCGTTCGTGTTCCCAGTCTATATGCACCGGGAACTGAAGATGCTTTTTTCTCCCGCGCATTAAAGAGTTCTCAAAATGATCTGACTTTCCAATTATCAGGACCACCGGAAACGCCCTGCGATTTTCTGCATGTGGATGACTTCGCATTATTTATCACGCTTGCACTGGAAAAAAGATTTTCCGGTATCGTACACCTCTATTACGGTGAGGAATATACCTATGCGGATGCAGCCAGCAAGATACAACAATATCTGCCGTCATTGAAAATATCCTATCTGGAAAATTCTCTGCCTCGCCCGCGTCTTCAAAGTCGGGATACGAAAGCCGGGGTTAACTGGATTCCACGACATCGCTGGATTTCCGAATTGGACGAAATATTTACCAGGACCAGCTTAAAAAAGGAAGATAGAAACTTTTTTAAATGGATCAGAGGAAATATTCGGCGAATATTTGGAAAAGCAATTCCCTGGATCGAGATGATCCTTTTCGCAGCGATAACAGAAGGTCTACTGCGCATGACCGATAACGATGCCATGTTCCGTTTTGTAGACTATTGGCTGTTTTATGTCATTCTCATGGGCACATTACATGGTGCTCCTTTTGGAACAATGGCCGGAATGATCGCCTGTATCGGATATGCTGCCAGTTGGAGAGAAAGCGGAAGAGATCTATATCTTCTGTTATACAACATGGACAATTGGCTGCCGCTGTTAATGTATCTCTTAAGCGGTGGTCTCTTCGGATTTTTGCATGATAGAACCGCCGAAACGATGACAGCGATTCAAATCGAAAAAGAACAACGTGTTGAAGAAACTGAATTTATTGAAACGATGCTGAAACGAGTGGATGCAGATAGAAATTCTCTGCAGGAACAAGTCGTCCGTTACCGTGACAGTTATGGCCGTATCTATGCGATTACACAGGAACTTGACACATTGCAGCCTGAGCAAGTTTTTCTCTCAACACTGGGAATATTGGAAGATGTCATGCAAAATAAGAGTGTGGCTCTATATTCTTGCAGCAGCAGTTCATCCTTTGCGCGCATGGTTGTTCACTCCCGTGAATTAATCAATCTACCAAAATCCATCGACATGGATAAGATGCCTCAGATGCGTGAATCTATCAATCGCGGAGAAATGTTCGCTAACAAACAACTGATTCCAGGATATCCGACATTTTGTACACCGATTATGCAGAATGACCATCCAATAGCCGTCATAACATTATGGGAAGTACCCTTTGAACAGCAAACGCTGTACCATCAAAATTTGTTAAATGTTGTTTCTGGGCTGGTTCAATCAGCCATGATACGCGCTTTATATTATTTTGGAACCAATCCGGAGATTTATATAAACGACACCCACATTATGACTGCCAAAGCATTCCGTTCGACGATTTCCGTCTACAGTAAAATGCGCAGGCAGCGCGCTTCTTCCTACCTGCTCCTGAGTATTAACAATACAACCGATAACTATTCCATCCGTGAATTGGATCAACGAATCGGCCGTGCAATTCGCAGCACAGATATCGCCGGACAACTGGAAAACGGATCTATCTACGTGATGCTCCCGCAGGCAACGCTCGATAATTTTCCTCAGATCGAAAAACGCTTCTTGTCTGCCGGTTTAACATGCAGCGTTACATCCATGGAGTTTACCAATGTCTGAATTGGGTATTATCGGGATAATTCTGCTAATCCATGCAATATTGTTACTGATTACAGGCGTGTATGCTCATAAAAATGGGCGCAGAATTAATCCAAGCCATTTCCTCTGGATGCTTCTCATCCCGTTTTTTGGTCCCTTGACCGGATTCGCATTAATTCGTGCTTCCAGTAAAACACATCCCGATTTAGATTGGTTAAACCAAAAAGAAGATTTTGAGAAATTAAACTTTTCTTCCTATCTCTCACCGGAAGAGACAATCCCGCTCGAAGAAGCACTGCTGATCAATGATCCAAAAAAAAGACGTTTGCTAATGATGAACATCCTTCGTTCGGATCCAATGAAATATCTCGATTTATTGCTGGTAGCCCGATTCAATGAAGATTCAGAAACTGCACATTATGCAACAGCCACTATCATGGAAATCCAAAGACAATTTCAATTGGAATCCCAAAGGATGCAGCAGGAATTAGCTGACGATCCTCAGAATCCATCGAAACACCGCGAATATATTGATTTGCTGTCACGATATTGTGACAGCGGTCTTTTGGAAGGACAATTGCTTTACCGACAACAGCTGGTGCTAAAAAAAGCGCTTGAAAAAGCGCCGGAAATCTCAGAAGATCCATCAATACTCCGCATTAAAATACGCAACTGTCTGGCCTTAAAAGAAGCTGAAGAAGCAAAAAGAACTGCACAATCATTGATCCGGCTAAATCCATTGGATGAATCGTCATGGCTTGAGGCAATTCGTGTATGTGTGGAAATACATGATCAAGACGGGATGCAGCAGTTGCTCATGCGATTAAAACAAACTCCGGTAGATTTTACCGCTGCCGGTCGCCAGCATCTGCTTTTTTATGTGGAGAACTTGGAATGACGAAAAAGTTTTATTTCTTTCGACTACTGAATCCGATCCTGGTTATGTTGCTGCTTGCATGTGCCATTCTTCTCGAAAAGAAAGGATTTACACTGGAAGCCAGACAGCCCCTGCTCCCAATTCTGGATAAAGAGAAGATAGAATCCGCTGTATATAAGGAGCCGGCAGTATTAGTCATTGTCAATCGGGAACGTACAAATGAAGTGCCTTTTACTATGACATTGACTGACACACTCAATGAAATGAAAATAGCATTTCACACAACGGATCTGTCCCAGGAAGAGCTGCCTGACCTTTCGCAATTTTCCACAATCCTCTTTTGCAGTCAGTCAATGCTGCCGCTGGAACATGATATCATGAAAATTTCCAACTGGATTAATGACGGCGGTCATTTTGGATTAATGATGTCACAACAATCTGATGAAGTGTTCCGAATTTTTTATCGGAAATTGGGAATTATCGAATATGGATTGGAGTTTTACAATTTCAAATCAATTGAATACGTTACGAATCTGCTGCCGCTTTTTTTCAATACAAAATATGATGAAGATGGACTGCTGACAGATTATGCAATGCCTGTTCAGCTGGAAAAAGACTGCATTGTTCATATTACAACGGCGGAGGAACCTAAATTGCCACTATTATGGGAGCATCCGTTCGGAAAAGGGAGAACGGTTGTATTTAATACAAGTCTGATGAACAATAAAGCCGGAAGAGGATTTGTCCTTTCGATCTTATTCGCGCTTGAAGACACAATCGTCTATCCGATCATTAACGCAGGTATGGTTTATATCGATGATTTCCCTGCACCGCAGCCTGAAGGTAAAAACCAGGCGCTGCTGGATGCCTATGGTTACGACATTAAAGGTTTCTATCGCAACCACTGGTGGCCGGATATGAAACAATTGACGTGGAAATATGGACTCCGCTATACAGGTGTCTTAATTGAAACATACAACGATAATGTTGAAGGTCCTTTTAATGACAAAGGTGTTGATAATGTCCTGCTAAAATTTTATACCTCCGAACTTTTACATTCAGGGGGGGAATTGGGTCTGCACGGATATAATCACATGCCACTATGCCCGGATGGCTTTCCCTATCAAGGGGAAAATTATAAAACGTGGCCTTCTACAGAAAAAATGTCGGAAGGGCTTCAGGAATTGGTCCGTTATGGCGATACGCTTTTCCTCGAGCCCAGGTTTTCAACCTATGTGCCTCCATCCAATTACCTAAGTGATCAAGGACGGCAGACCATTCGAGAAACCATACCCCAAATCAAAGTAATTTCAGGGCTCTACCTGAGGGAGGAAGGTGTTAATGCCCTCGTTCAGGAATTTCGTGAAGAACCGGATGGATTGATCAGCGTCCCACGTATTACTTCAGGATTTGTTCCAACTGATTTTTCCCGTTTCACCATGGCACAAGAACTCCTGTTACATGGCGTTTTTTCTCATTTTATCCATCCCGATGATTTATTGGATGAATTGCGCGGTGCTTCTCTTGGATGGGATAAAATGCATGAGGTATTTCTGGATTTTATAAAAGAAGTGATAAATGCTTATCCGGTTCTGAGATTTTCAACATCGACAGAAGGCGCAGCAGCAGTCCAACGTTATGATCGATTGACAATTCATCGGAAAGAAACAGAAGATGCCCTGGATCTTTCCTTATCACCATTCTATGATGAAGCCTGGATGGCTTTACGCACGAGGAATCCGTTAATTTCCATTGAAGGCGGAGAAATTCACGAAATTACCAGTGGTTTTTATTGGATTAAAGCAAATAGTCCTGAAGTTCATATTGAGTGGAAGGCAAAACAATGAAAATTTGTAAGATCTGTGAGGGCAGTTATCCGTTTGTGGCAGGTGGTGTTTCTTCATGGCTTCAACAGCTCATTCAGAGTATGCCGCAGCATGAATTCGTCATTTGGGCAATCGGAGCACAGGAAAAACAACAGAATCATTTGGCCTATCAACTTCCCCAAAATGTTGTTTCATTTCAGGATGTATATCTTGATTCGGTTCTGAAAGAAAAAATTGCAGAAAATCCACGTCGAACTCATTTGTCAGCTGCTCAGGTTCAAGCTGCACGCGAGCTGCTTTCTTGTCAAAATCCTGATTGGAGCGTGCTCTTTAATCTATTTCGGGGAAATCGATTAAAAGGCGTGGAATTTTTATTAGATCACGATTTTTTTTCATTGCTACAGGAAATCTGCGCGAAAGATTACCCTTATGTCGGTTTTACTGATTTTTTTTGGACGATTCGTTCGATGTTTCTGCCATTGTTATATCTGATGGGCAGCCCATTGCCAGAAGCAGATGTGTATCACTCTGTTTCAGCAGGATATGCGGGTGTGTTGGGAACAATGGCAGCGATCAGTTACAAGAAACCCTACATACTCACCGAACATGGGATTTATACAAGAGAACGTGAGGAAGAAATTCTGCGGACGGATTGGGTTCCGCCCCATTTTAAAGATTTATGGATTAATATGTTTTACATGTTCACCCGCTGTGCCTATGACGCAGCAGATTGTGTAACTTCACTCTTTCAGCGGGCAAGCCAGATTCAACAGGAAATCGGATGTAATTCCGCAAAATGTACCGTAATCCCCAATGGAGTCCATATTGATAAATTTTCGGACATTCCATTGAAAGAACCGGATGGTTTTATCGATATCGGTGCTATTGCCCGAATTGTTCCGATTAAAGATATTAAAACGATGATTTATGCCTTTTCTCTTCTGTGTGATGAAATGGATAACGTGCGTTTGCATATTATGGGCTCAACGGATGAGGATGAAGAGTATTATGAAGAGTGCCTGCAATTAATTCAGGATTTGGAGCTAAAAAACATCATTTTTACCGGCAGGGTAGATGTGCATGATTACTTGAAAAAAATTGATTTTACCGTTTTAACCAGTATCTCCGAAGGACAGCCGCTGGCAATTCTTGAAGCTATGGCTGCCGGAAGACCCGCTGTGACAACGAAAGTGGGAAGTTGCGATGAATTAATTGAGGGTAAAGAAGATGGATTTGGCGATGCAGGATTCTGCGTTCCGACAATGCACCAGTCGGTGTTGGCAGAAGCAATGATTACGCTTTGCCAAAATGACGATCTGCGCAGGCAAATGGGAGAAAATGGCAAAAAGCGCGTCCATGCATTATATGATCATAAACAAATGATTCGGAATTATCTGGATTTGTATCAAGAAGCGATCGATATTGCTCAAAAAAAATGGAACGCATAATTCATGGGATTTCTTTGATAAATTTAAATTGAGAAAAGACCTTATTTGATTGAAAACTAACCACTTTCCATATAGTTTTTCAAAAAAAGGGAACGGAGACAGCTCTCTTACAAAAAATTCGTTCTTAATAAAAATACCGAGGTGAAAACATCAAATCGAAATTTTGACAGGCATTTCGAATGAAGACAAAAAACATGTTGTCGTATTGACTTTACACAACAGACAAAAAAACAATACGACAGTAAATTATTTTTCCCACATTTAAAATCGCTGATACGAAAAGGGAAATATGGCAGGAATTGGATTTGAACTTAGAAAATTATTTGTAGGCAAAAGCGCAATTTCAAAAATCCGTGCTTATGCTTATACAAGCATCATCACATCCGGCACGATGGTTTTGGCAGTTTTGATGATGCTTGGGATCAAATATCTCGCGCAATACTTTGGAGCAACTGAACATCAGACTGATATCTTATTAGTTATGGTAGTATATGCGACAATTGGATCTTTAATCCTTTCTTCAGTTCTGCAGACCATCCTTGCCCGTTATACAGCCGATAGCCTATTCGAGAAAAACTATGAACGCGTTTTACCGTCTCTTTTTGGAGGGGCAATTCTGATCCTTATTCCCGGAGGGCTGATTTATGGCATATTCCTCCATTTCGCCCCCGAAATCCCAGTAACTGACCGTCTGTTTAATTGGGGATTATTCATTGAAATGACTTTTGTCTGGCTCGAGATGGCTTATATCACTGCGGCGAAGGACTATCAGAGAATACTGCTTGGATTTCTCGCAGGGGTTCTGACCGTTTTTATTGTTGGTGGAATTCTTCTTCTTTCAGGAATCGACCCCGTTACAGCTGTCATAGCAGGACTCTTTGCCGGATATGGTCTGATGATTTACAGCTTTACGAAAATTCTCCTGCAAATTTTCCCGGTCGGATCCGGCAGTTTATTTGCTTTTATCAAATATTTTGGCTTATACCCGGATCTCGTTTTCATTGGGATACTGGGACAGATGGGGGCATTCGTCCATATTGTTCTGATGTGGTTTTCCCCTTTGGGAGAAAATGTGACAGGTCTTTTCCGTCAGGCGCCGATGCATGATGCAGCAGCATTCTTCGCTTTCCTGGTAACCATTCCGGCAAATGTAAATTTTATAGTTTCAGTCGAAGTAACCTTTTTCAAAAAATACCAACACTATTTTGCAGCGATATCCAACGGAGGCACGCTGAAAGAAATTCAAATTTCGCAGAAAAATATGACAGCCTCCTTAAATCAGGAAGTGTTCCGGCTCATCGAAATTCAAGTTTTTGCGATGGTATTTTATGCAATCCTGATGCGGTTTTTTTTGGAATCCATCGGTTTTACAAAAGACATGATCACGATGTTCCAAATTATGTGCATCGGGTACAGCGCTTATGCAATCGGCAACTGTGTTATGCAGCTCCAGCTTTATTTTAATGACCGTAAGGGTGCACTGTTAACCTGCTTTTTGTATTTTTGTACGAACCTCCTTTGTACGCGATTTTTCTTATTCCGTTCTCCAATTTATTATGGCCTCGGCATGATGATTGCCGGAATTGTCATGTACCTGGCAGGCATTCCCCGTTTATTTGCCTTTGTCAGAAACATAGATTACCATATCTATTGCAACCAGCCGATTTTAGCAGTCCAGCGATCCAACCTTTGGATAAAACTGGCATCTGTGTTGGATGAAATGGAATATGGTGCTGACAGAGCTTATTACAGAAAAACACGAAATAGGAATCCTTAAGCATGAGAATCCAACGAAAAAATTTTCTTATCGGATTGGCTGTTATAAGCCTGATGTTTTTCGGCTGCAATACCAAGGATACAAAGCCGCCTTCTGAAAATACGATTCCGGATTCGCAGCGTGAAGTATCCAAAGCGCAACCGATGGATGCAAATGAACTTCCATTAAAAGACGATAAAACGCTCTATGCCAATCAGGATCCAACCTCATTGATCTATTTTTACATCACAATTACGGGAGGCAGTGAGGAAGACCAAACGAATCATACTTTTGAAGAAGTAAATTCATACAAAAATCTGCAGGGTATGAATAATGTTCAGAAAATCAAAACGGAAATTATTTTCCAGGTTGGGGATCAATATGGACCATTGCCGGGAGAAGTCGGGTATGGAGCATTGGCATCTAATGCAACCCTCAATGTTCGCGGCCGTACCAGCACTGATTATCCCCAGAAATCCTATCGTATCGATCTTTTTGATAATGCAGGTCTCTGGCGAGGACAACGAGCGATTGCCATCAATAAACATCCGGGGGATCCGACTCGGCTACGAAACATGCTATATTTTACCTTGCTACAAGATATCCCTGATACAACAAGTCTTCGTACACAATTTGTAAATGTTTTCATCAAAGATCAAATGGCAGGTGAAAAAGATTTCACCGATTATGGCTTGTTCACACAAGTTGAGCTGCCGAACGGCCGTTATTTGCGTAATCATGGCCTCAGTCGCGAAGGAAATCTTTATAAAGCCAATTTAAACGAATTCTTCCGATACGAAGACAAAATACGACTGGCAACTGATCCGCTCTATGATCTTTCAGAATTTGACGATATTCTGGAACCAAAAACCGGAGAAAACCACAAGAAAATAATCGAAATGCTGGATGCTATCAATGATTATTCCATCCCGATTGAAGATACGATCACACGTTATTTTGACATCAACAATCTGACCAGCTATATAGCCTACAATATTTTGATGGCAAATCCAGACAGCAATGCACAGAATTATCTTCTATACAGCCCGGTCAACAGCAGTAAATGGTATTATCTGTTTTGGGATGGAGATGGATGCCTTTCTTATTATGAAGATAAACTGCTTAAGAATGTTTGGACTGAAGCAGATTGGGAACACGGCGTTTCCGGTTACTGGGGTGTTGTCCTTTTCAATCGCATGCTGCGCGTTAAAGCATATCGGGACGCGCTGAAAGAAAAGGTGGAATTATTAAGAGGTATTATCACTCCGGAAAGGATAGCTGCAGAGATTGCGAAATATCGGACGGTTGTAGATCAATTTACAAAGAGGATGCCTGACAAGATTAATCTGCAGGTCACTCTCGAAGATCTTGATCGGATTTATGAGAATATGCCCAATGATACAGAAATCGCTTATCAACGCTTTCTGAGTTCTCTTGAAAAACCGATGCCTTTCTATATGGATCCCGTTGAAAGTGATGGAAAAGAAATCTCACTCAGCTGGACAGAAGCTTATGATTTTAATGCAGAGTTTATTTACTATAACGTTCAAATTGCTAAAGACTGGTCTTTTGCACCGGGCACGATTGTATACGAAAGCCTGGATCAATTGCCATCCAATACGATAGTTCCGATGCTTCCTCCTGGAAATTATTATTGGCGGATAATCGCCAAGAACGAAAGTGGAAAAACACAAATACCTTTCGATCAGGTTGCCACAGACAGCGGTCTCCATCAAGGGATGCGAAGATTTATCGTTCTTGAAAACGGGAAAGTGGAGAACCCGTTATGAAAGATGACCGCTATCGTCACGAGCTGAAATACCTGATCAATTTGCCGGATTGGGCTTTGCTGCGTAGCCGGATGAAGGGAATTATTCCACCCGATGAAAACGCCGGAACAAGCGGAGAATATTGGATTCGCAGCCTTTATTTTGATGATTATTGGGATTCAGCCTACCAGGAAAAAGAAGATGGTATTTTGCTGAGACATAAATATCGCCTGCGTGTTTATAATTGTTCGGATCGATTTATTAAATTGGAACGGAAAAACAAGTATGGACAATACATCCTCAAAGAAAGCGCACCGGTGACCCGCAGTGAAACTGAATTGATTCTTTGCGGTGAATATGATTTCCTGAAAAAAAGCAAGTACAACCTGCTGCAAGAATTCTATTATGAATGTACTTCGAAAATCATGCGTCCCCGAGTGATTGTCGATTACGACAGGGAGCCTTATGCGCTAAAAGAAGGGGATGTGCGGATCACCTTTGATAAGCATGTACGAGCTGGATTTGGGAGGCTGGATCTGTTCGATCAGAATCTCCCTGCCATAGAGGTTTTACAGTCAGATCAGATGATCATGGAAATCAAGTTTACTGAGTTTCTGCCAGGTCTTGTTCGCAGTCTTTTACCGCCGCGCGCAAGTATCCTGACCGCTGCGTCAAAATATACATTAAGCTGCAATGCTGCAGTGAGAGAGAAAAATTTAAATCGTACGGAGGGATTTTTATGGATGGCACATTGACTTTTCAGGACATTTTTGATAATTCAGTGCTGGAAGCAGGCGGTTTTTTACAGAATATATCCATGCAGATCGTTATAAATGCCGCGATCTATGTTCTGTTATCGCTGCTGATGGGAATTGCACTATATTTCATCTATAAAAAATCCTTTACCGGTGTGGTTTACAGCCAATCCTTTGCCATTTCCATCGCTGGAATGACAGTTCTGACCTGCTGCATTATCGTGACGATCCAATCTAACATTGTTTTATCATTGGGTATGGTTGGTGCGCTCTCTATTGTACGGTACCGTACCGCAGTAAAGGATCCGATGGATCTGCTATTTTTGTTCTGGGCAGTTGCTGCCGGAATTGCTATCGGTGCCGGTATGTTCTATATCGCCGTGCTTACATCTGTTATCATGGTGCTGCTCCTGTGGATTTTATCCAGCCGCAAACATGGGCGGGATGAAATGTACATTCTGCTGCTCCACTACGATGGAGAGGGCATCGATGAAGAAGTCCGAAAAATTCTCGGAACAAATCCATACCAAATCAAATCCAAGACGATGCGCAAAAATGATACCGAGATGGCTGTTGAAGTACGCGTTCGAAAGCACGACCTTTCTTTCACCGATCGCATTCGTAAAATAGAGAACATCAAAGATTTGACAATTGTGCAATACCGTGGAGACTATGTTGATTAATTCGGTTATGTCAATCCGATTGAATTTCTGATTAAAAGGATTGCAGGCAGTTAATGACAACTTCAAAAAAAAATATGCCTGAGCAACAGATACAAAAAGGCTTTTTTTCCACTTCCCAAGTGAAGTGGAAGTTTTTTTTCTGTTGGTTGAACTTTTTTTGCATCTCATGGATTCTCGGTCTAAACACAAAATCGGCTGTCGGCATTGCAATCTCATTTCACTATCCCGCAAGCGATGAAGCAATATCCAATCCCTTTATCGGCAGCGCCATATGGGCAGACGACTCTTCAGAAAGAGAACAGCCCTTCACACTGGTCTATGCAGATCTGACGTGGGCTGAATTCGAACCGACACAGGGAATTTATGACTTTGAATCATTTGAGAAAAACAATCATTTCGATCTCTGGCGGGAACAGGGAAAGCACGTCATCTTCCGATTTGTTACAGATATGCCGAAGCAGAACAACCATCGTGACATTCCCGATTGGCTCTACAACGCCACAGGTAAAGATGGAAAAGCTTACGCTGTTTCTTACGGGCGTGGTTATTCTCCTAATTATGCAAATCCGATTTTCATCGAAGCCCATGCCAAAGCGATTGCCGCGCTGGGAAAGCGCTATGGGAAAGATCCATTCTTTGCATACATCGAACTTGGCTCACTCGGACATTGGGGTGAATGGCATATTCATCCCGATGTCGCGTCCATGCCGTCGGTTTCTATCTGCAGACAATATATTCTTCCATATGTTTCTGCTTTTCCTGATGCAAAACTAATGCTGCGCCGTCCCTTTGCAGCCGCCGGAAACATCGCAGTCGGATTATTCAACGACGCTGCCGGAGAACAGGAACCAACGGAAGCGTGGTTAACCTGGATTGAAACTGGAGAAGATACTGAACAATCCGCTGAATCCGAATTACTTCTGCCAATGCCGGAAGCCTGGCAATCCAATCCAATCGGTGGTGAATTATCGACAAAAATGAAACATCAGCAATTACTGGGCGAACTGCTGCCACAGACATTGGATCTTTTTGCCAGATCACACTCCAGTTGGATCGGACCGGGCAGTTTTGTTAAAGTGGAACGCGATGGTAACCTTCAGCCGGCGCTGGATCAGGTGAATCGTTTGATCGGTTACAGGCTGCGTATTTCAAAGAGTGAAATTTCTAAGCTGAACAATGGGGATTACCAGTTCACCTTAACCTGGCACAACGATGGAATTGCCCCCTTCTATTTTGACTGGAAAGCTTATTTGAGAATTGTCGGAGATGATGGTCAGTATAATCTGATGCCGCTTCCGATGCACCTGATCGAGATTCAGCCCGGGGTTGAGTTTCCAGTTACATTAACAATTCCGCAAAAAATATTATTCAAGGGTGAGAACAGAATCGAAACCGGCATCGTTGATCCTTCAAACGGACGAGCCCGCGTAACGCTTGCCATGGTAGCCCCACATGATGATTTTTGGTATGAACTGTTGTCTCTGCAGCAATAATTAGGATCAATGTTCCTGCGAATTAAAAATCTAAGAAAAGATTACTTCATCGGGCACTTATGCCCTCCTCGCATCGACAGACTAACATGGGAACCACACAAAGGGCGAAGCAGTCCTCTGTCAGCCGGTTCCACTGTCCGCCTTGCATGTTCTTCGTTCTGGCAAAGTTCTTTTCACTCCGTACATAACAAACCGTTTTTTTATTAAAACTTAAAAAACAAAACCGCGCAGCATTGCGCGGTTTTGTACCTTCCATTTTCACAATCAAAGAGAGATTACTCTCCTTGTGCTTCCTCTATGGCTGCATCGAAGTCGCTGTCTAATAAAGACTGCCAATCCATATCAGCATATGCCATGGAATCAACACGGCGGACAGATAAACCGATGCGATGATTGGCTGGATCGATCTTGATCACACGCAAGGTGACTTTTTCGCCTTCTTTGAGGACTTCTTTGGCATGTTCAATCCGTTTTTCACTGATTTCGGAAATATGAATCAGTCCTTCGATCTCATCATCCAGTTTTGCAAAGGCGCCGAATTTGGTCAAACGTGTAATCGTACCTTCCACCAATTGGCCAACCTGATATTTTGCAACGCGATCTGCCCATGGATCTTCCTGGGTCTGGCGGATGGAAAGACCAATGCGTTTCTTTTCTTTGTCAACGCTGATGACTTTCACTTTTACTTCCTGTCCGATTTCCAGTGCTTCATTGGGATGCTTAATATGATCCCAGGAAATCTCAGAAAGATGGACTAACCCATCGGCACCGCTAATGTTAATGAAAGCGCCAAAATCAGCCAAACTGGTTACACGACCGGTGCGGATATCACCTTCATTCAGGTTGTCGATGACACGTTCTTTCAGCGTTTCTCTGGTTTCGGTGCTGGCGGCTCGTTCTGAGAAGATCAGACGGCGGCGTTCTCGATCCACTTCGATTACACATACTTTAACCGGTTCATCAATCATTTTACTCCAGCGTTGTTCCGGAGTGTCTCCGCTCATTGCTGCGCGGCGGGACAGACTGATTTGGGAGGCAGGAATAAATCCACGAATTGTGTCCAGATCGACGATTAAGCCACCTTTGTTATAACCGGTAATCTTACTTTCGAAAGTTTTCTTGGATGCTAATAATTCCTCGGCCTTTTTCCAACTTTCCTCTTCACGTGCTCGCATATAGGAAAGAACTAAATTTCCGCTCGAATCTTCAGGATCAAGGATAAAAACAGAGATTTCCTGATCGACACTCAGCCTGTCACGTTCAGCTTTTGGGATCGACTCGAGTTCCTTCCCAGAAATGATACCTTCAGATTTCGTGCCAACATTGACCAAAATTTGGTCTTGGGTAATACTGGCGATAACTCCTTGACGAGTTTCACCCTGACGGGGAAAATCAATACTCATTCCCTTTGATTCGAGAAGAGATGCCATGTTGTCATCGGGGTCAAGGTTTACCCCCTGTTCATTAGGGGAGACGATAGGTTCCATAATTTTGTTTTTTTCTCCAACAAGAAAGGTTATTCAATCATTATATATTGGTTTAATCTGCTTGACAAGATAAAACCCTTGGAATTGTTGACAAAAAACTGATCGAGATTTGAAAAAGTTCGCTTGATAACATTTCCATTTAATATATTTTCTAATTTTACCACAGTGTTCAAAACAATTATTTTGCAAATTTTATTTGCAAGAAAAAAAAATTACAGTGAAATTTAAGAAAAATATTCGCAGGCTCACGCTCATAATATTATCGGATTCCAAAAATCATCCCATCCGAGTATTCTCCATAAATCGGCAGATCCTCTAACAAAAGATCAAGCCATTCGCGATCCCCCGGATCATTCATCATCTCCTGATAATTAAAAATAACTGCATAGGCTTTGTGACTAAGAATATCCTCCCTCATCCATTCTTTCTCCGCTTCGAATGATTCACGTTCTTCCTGGTTGGCAGCGTTAAACATTGGCGGCAGTATATAGGTTGGCTGATTATTCATCAACCATAAAAATGTCTGCCGGTTGCTGAAAAGTTCCGCTGTTTGCGGAAGAGCGATTGCCCCATTTCTGGTTTCTGATTCCCGCCATGACTGACTGGCAAATCCTTGTCCGTCCTGGTGATAGGTGTTCCATAGATCCGATTCATCTTCTATTAAAAGTGCAGAAAAAACCAGGATGATGATAATTCCTGTGATTTTCAACGACCGTTTTTTAGTGAAGAGCCGGGAGGCAGAATCAATCATCATGGCGGAAAGGCATACATAAAACGGCAAAAAAATGCGATTGTCAAAAAGTGTTGATCCGTCTATACAGATGACAACAAAGATCACGGAGAAAAAGTAAACCACAGCCTGGAGCGAAAGCAACACGGCAGACTCAGCAGCTTTTTGTGCAGATAATATTCTGATGCAGGATCGGAACGTCCAGATGAGCAAACCAGCCAGAAGAATACTCAGAATAATTCCCCAGAATGGCAGAAATTTCTCAACAATTCCTCCGAATTCCGGCAGGAAAAAACTTGCCAGATTGCGCAGTCCTTCCTCTGTTTTATCGGCTGCAGGCCAATGCCAGGAAAAAGAACGGTTTACTGCATTCTTGCCGGCGATGCCATTGCGGATCAGCCATAGACTGACCGGCAAGAAAAAACCGATCAGGAGACTGATTGAAGCCCATATTTTCTTCTTTATGGCAGGAATGCTGCAGATAACTACAATTAATGCTGTCAGTAATGTTGCTACACCGATGTAGCGAATCAGAGTAAGGATACCTATCCAAAAACCGATAAAAAGCCAATGTGCAGATCGGAATTCGCTTTTTTTATCTGATAGCAGAAAGAGCAGTGTACTTAGGAAAAAAGCCAGAAATAGCGCTTCGCTGAGTCCGTAGACATGCGCCTGCAGAATCGGTCCGCAGCACAGATAACAAATGCCGGCAAGCAGAGCCGGTAGATGATGATGGGTCATTTGTTTCAACAGCAAGACGAACAATACCAGATTGGCTGCATAACAAAACAAGTTTATTCCCCAGGCAGATTTGAAAACATCTGTTTTTCCCAGAAATGCTGCTGCCGCGATGAATAGCGAATACATGGGGGGAAAATGCGTGATCAGGCGCGGCAATCCATCACCACCAATCCGAGCATAGCCAAATCCAGTCAGAAGACTGCGCGCACCGCCAAGATAGGCGGCGGAATCATTGGTCAATCCAATACCATAGGGCGTTGCATAGCAATACAGAAATACTGAAATCAGACAGAGCAAAAAAACGGCGATTACAAACAAAAAGGTTTGCTGGCGATTGGTTGAAATGCGCAACTTTTTAATAAGATTCATACTCTAATTTTATCCCTGCATGGAACCTTTGGACACAAATATCATCAATAAATTTAAATATAAAGACAATTATTAAATGTTGTGTTTCAAGTTTTCTGGATTGATTCGAAAGGTTGGTTTATGTTTCGAATTACTACTGGCCACAATGTCCAATCTGTTTTGAGCAAGTGGTAAGATTAACCCATAAAAAATATGATTGTCATCTACTTACGATAGGGCATCGCCGACCGAAGCATCCTCCCAATTTATTTAAGGTGTGCTCTTTACATATAGAACTGGTAAAAAATGGGACGATGGAAAGCCTGAAAAAAGTAGTTCAGCAATTCCATCATTAAAAAAAAGAACTATTGTTGTTCATTTGTTTTTGCATTCTGTGCAAAAACAAATGAACAACAAATATCCTCTTTTTTTGAAAACTTTTCTGAATTAAGAATTGCTGAAAGCAGTCCGCAAAACTCGTTACGGAGAACGATATGTTTAAAAAAGTAAAAATTGCTTTAGGACTGGATCCTATTCAAAAACAACTGGATGCATACACCAAAGTGGTTGAGCAAATCAACCTACTGGAATCAGCCTATGAAAAATTGTCCGATGAGGAATTGAACAAGAAGTCGCTTGAATTCCGACAACGCCTAACACAAGGTGAAACATTGGACGATATTCTTCCAGAGGCATTTGCTGCTGTACGAGAAGCCAGCAAACGGGTTCTTGGCATGCGCCATTATGACGTACAGTTGATTGGCGGTATGGCGTTGCATGACGGGAACATTGCCGAAATGCGGACCGGCGAAGGCAAAACGCTGGTTGCGACGCTGGCAGTATATCTGAATGCGCTTTCAGAAAAAGGCGTTCATCTGATCACCGTCAATGATTATCTGGCAAGACGCGATGCCCGTTGGATGGCGCCGATTTATCAAATGCTGGGACTCAGTGTCGGTGTACTGCAGATGGCAGCCAGGACGGATAACGGGAAGAAAGCATTTCTGGTCGATTTCAGCGTTTCTTCTCCGAAAGAAGATCAGGATCATTTGCGGTTGGTCTCTCGAAAAGAAGCCTATGATGCGGATATTACCTATGGGACGAACAGTGAATTTGGGTTTGATTACCTTCGCGATAATATGACGATGAATTTAGAAGATCGCGTACAGCGCGGGCATCATTATGCAATCATCGATGAAGTCGATAATGTCCTGATCGATGAAGCACGTACTCCGTTGATTATTTCTGGACCGGCATCGGATGATGTAGAAGAATACTACCGCATGGCGAAAGTGGTCAAACAACTTCTTCCGGAAGAATATGAAGTCAGCGAGAAAGATCAGAATGTCTATCTGACCGATAATGGAATGGATCACGTTGAAGAATTGCTTGGGATGGTATTAAGGGATCCCAACCGTCCGGAAGAAGTCACGATTGAGCAGGAACGCATGATGGGGTATCTAAATCAGGCGCTGCGCGCGGAATTTCTCTACAAACGGAACAAGGAATATCTCGTTCAATCCAATAAGGTCATCATTATTGACAGTTTTACCGGTCGTTTGATGCCTGGACGCCGCTGGTCCAATGGACTGCATCAGGCTATTGAAGCCAAAGAAGGCGTGAAAGTTGAACCGGAGAATGTCACCTATGCGACAATTACGCTCCAGAATTACTATCGCATGTACCAAAAAATTGCGGGTATGACCGGTACAGCGCTGACTGAAAAAGAAGAGTTTTATAAAATTTACTTATTAGACGTGATTCCGATTCCAACGAATCTGGAATATACAGCCCATTTATCCGGCAGCAACCTGGTCGAAAAAGAAGCGAAAGATGAATCCGGATACAAATATATTTATTATGCCGATCCGAAGCGCATTGATCAGCCGCTGTTTTACAAACGGAAAGATTATCCGGATGTCATTTATCAATCTGAAGAAGCCAAATTTCGGGCAATTACAATTGAAATCCTCAAAAATCATGTGATCGGACGACCACAGCTCATCGGCACCGCATCGGTTGAACATTCTGAGTATCTGGCAAGCCGATTAAAACAGGAACCGCTGCGACGGCTGGTACAGGTACTCATGCTTCGCAGGGTCTGGATGGAGCAGAATCAAATTAAGGATCTGGAATCACCAATCAAAGAATTCATTCCTTTTAATAAATCCATCCTGGATATCAACGCCGGTGATCTGCGCCCGATGGCGCGACAGCTCGGCGTATCACTGAACATTGATGAACCAGAAAACAAACCCTACCTCATGAAAGAATTCAATCTGTCGGAAACAGACATGGATCGTTTTTTGGAAGTTGTCACAGCCGGAATCAATCCACAGGTATTAAATGCCCGCAAACACGATGAAGAAGGTATGATCATTGCGCACGCTGGCGCTTACGGCGCAGTAACCATAGCAACGAACATGGCCGGACGTGGCGTTGATATTAAATTAGGCGGTGAACTGGATGAGGATATCCTTCGGGATACCAACCGTGTTTTAAGCCGGTTGGGGATCGATCCGTATAACTTGACGATCGAAGAACGCTACGAAGCCATCAAGAAAATTCCAGTAGAAGAATATGGTATATACGAAGAATCCGTCAAAGGATACATCGACTTTGTCGACCATATGAAACTGGTTCGTTCTTTGGGTGGTTTGCATGTCATCGGATCCGAACGCCATGAGTCCCGCCGTATTGATAACCAGTTACGCGGTCGTGCTGCCCGCCAGGGGGATCCCGGATCCTCGCGCTTTTACCTGTCGTTGCAGGATGAAATTGTGCGGCTTTTTGGCGGACAACAGCTCGAAAATGTCCTGAAACGCGTTAACCTGATCGATGAGAATGTACCACTGGAAAACAGTCTCTTCTCACGCATGATCGAACAGGCACAGGAACGTGTGGAAGGAACGAATTTTGATATTCGCAAACACACCCTTGAATATGACGATGTGCTGAATACACAGAGAAAACGAATCTATGATCAACGGGATCAGGCATTTGTTAAAGCGGATTTGAGCGAAGATATATACGCACTGCTTGAAACCGACCTGAAAAATCATCTCGAAAAATCAAAAGAAGAGGAAAAGTGGAAACTGGCTGCGTATCTGGACAGCGTTCAACCAGCAATTGAGCTGGAAGGAATATTCCTGCCTTCTTTTTCTCAGAAGATGATCATTCAATCCCTTCAAAAGATCGTCGGATCGCAGCCTTCCCGTGAACACTTGCTGGCGTCATTGATTGATTTCGGAAAAAAAGCTTTTGAAGTTGAAAATCGCAATGGCATGGAAATCATGGAGAAACTGATTGAAAATAACCGGACAAGCTTTGAAACACAATTATCCGAACGACAAAACAACTTTGAACTTTTTGTTGATTCTCTGAAGGACAAATTAAAACAAAAAAGAGAAAATGAGGAGTCGAATCAGTTAACCGATCCGCTTCGACCGCAGGATGTGCTGGCAGATGCTTCCAGTTACGCCAAAGTGGCGTTTCGATTGAATCCTGAAAAACAACGCTTGCTGGCTGAAGGCGATGAGTCGGTTCTGGATGAACTGCGTGATCAGATAACCAGCGCTTTGTTCAACGTTTTTGTTCAGCGTCTGAATCTGGTGATCGGCAACCGTTTAAGTGGCGATTACAGCGCTCCTGCAGAAACAATAGCCATCGGCGATTGGGATTCTCTCAGCAGCAGCGTGATGCACGCTGTTGAAAAAGCTTATACATTGCGCGCAGATAAACTTTTTGGCAGTCAGGCACAAATTCAGTCGGATCTAACCGAAGCGCTAAAATCATATCAGCCGTCGGATCTGACCGATCTGCAATGGGTACAATTATTACGGACGATGAGTCAGGGTCAACACATTGCATTTGACGCAAAAACGCACCGAAAATCGACAAAAACCTACACGCGGTGCAGTTTTATTTATTATTGCGGACAGCTTCTCGAAAATCTGGAAGCGGACGAGCTGCAACGGCTGATCTGGGAGCATTATATGGACGCCATGAAAGGCCAGCGAATGATTTTTGGCTGGTTAGACTGGAGCCGAATTCGTACCAACAATCTGACTCTGAGTCAAATGAAAACGGATATTCAAGCTCGGATTCGTCAGGAACTCGGAGAAGATACTTTTGCTGAAATAAAGGATGTTTCTCCGATGGAGATCAACGGCGAACCGCAGTTAGCGATTCAATCCATCTTGGGACAGCGCCTTCAGAATGAGGTTCATCGCCAGGTGCTGTTGCGAAGCATCACCAGCCAATGGGTAGATTACTTGACCCAAATCGAAGGATTGCGTGTCTCCATCAGTATGGAAAGTTATGCGCAGCGAAATCCGCTGGTTGTATATAAAATGAAAGCGGCTGAATTATTTACACAGTTGTTGAATGACATCCGCCAGAATGTCGTTGAACGGATGTTTATTGCGCTGCCAGCGCTTTCAATGCTGACCGTTTCAGAACGAATTCCTGTTGCTGCTGACAATGCTGAAAATAAAGAATCGCCACAACAGCAAAAAACAAACGCAGAAAAATCCGATCGCGAAAAAAAAGAAGCGGATTCCCGAAAGAACGAGAAAAAGCAGAAAAGGAAATAGACCGGTGATGAACTGGAACATCGCTGCCCATGATTGGGCTGTTCAAATTTTACAAAATCATATGCGCAGCGGAAATTCCCGTCATGCCTATTTGTTTGTCGGTCCTCAGGGCATCGGACGGCGTACGATCAGTCTGCGCTTTATCCAGGCGTTGAATTGTCTGAATCCTCCTACTGTCGGTGAGTTTTGCGGAGAATGTCGAGTTTGCCGTCAGGTTTTACAAATGCAGCATCCTGATCTTTTTATCGGCGAAGCGGAAACACAGGGCGGTATTCTCAAAATTGACACAGTTCGTGAAATTCAGCATTCCCTGTCCCTGCAGCCATATGAAGCCAGATGGCGGGTTGCGCTATTTCTGCGTTTTGATGAAGCCAACCAAAACGCACAGAATGCCTTATTAAAGACGCTGGAGGAACCGCCTGAAAATGTTAAAATGATTTTAACTGCCAGTATGGAAAACGCACTGCTGCCGACGATCCTCTCACGCTGCGAAATCATTCGGCTCCGCCCGATGCCGCTGGCGGATCTGCAAAAAATCTTAATAGACGAATGGAACGCGGATGAAGAACATGCCTGGCGTATTGCCCATCTGGCTGCTGGTCGGATTGGCTTTGCGGTTAGTCTGCTGCAAAACGAAGAGAAAGCGGATACGATTTTAGAGACAGCACGAGAAGGGCTGGAGCTTTTATCGCAAAATACTCGTCAGCGTTTTCGCTATGCCGAGAAATTTAAAGATGTACGTAAACGTGGTGATTTGAGGAATACGCTTCAAATCTGGCAGTCATTATTCCGAGATTTATTGCTTCTTTCCACAAATAGCAATTTATCTGGAGAATTACCGCTGACTTTTGTGGACTTAAAATTTGACTTGTCAGGAATCGCCGAAAAAGTTCCTTCCGAGCGATTTTTATCCGTACTCAACCAGATCAACCATTCCATGGACTATCTGGATGCCAATGTTAATCTGCAGCTACTGACAGAAAATTTATTATTGGAATGGCCCAGTTTGCATTAATTCTAAATATGAAAAGAATTCTTTGTTGTTCTTATGGTTTAGCGTAAAGTGCTAAACCATAAGAACAACAAATTTACTTGATTGATTCGGAAAGTCAATCCATATTTCGAACAGCAGATGAAAGAAATTACACATCCGATATTGAAAAATGAATTCTATTTTCGTAGGAATTACTACGATAATCGTCATCCTGTTTATTTTGTGTTCGTGAGGATCATTTCACGCAACAATTTTGTAGTTTGCGTAAATTCAGCTGTATCTCTTAAATCCGGGTTTCGCGGACGGTCAAATTGAATTTCGAGTGAATTGACAATACAGCCAGGGCGATGTCCGAACACCAGCACACGATCTGCAAGCAGCACTGCTTCCGAAATAGAATGCGTGACCATCAGAACAGTCGTGTGAATCTGTTCCCAGGTGCCTAACAATTCGATGGACATCTGTTCGCGAGTCAGTGCATCCAGAGCACCAAAAGGTTCATCCAGTAACAGAAGCTGTGGTTTCTGGATTAAGGCTCTGGCAATCGCGACGCGTTGCGCCATCCCTCCGGAAAGATTTTGCGGCCACTCATTTTCAAATCCCTGCAATCCGATTTTTTCCACCCAAGCTTGCGCCTGTTGAATCGCCATAATTTTTGGAATTCCCTGGATTTGCAGTGGAAGTGCAATATTTTGGATTGCCGTATACCAGGGAAGAAGGTTGGAATTCTGAAAAACGATCGCTTTGGTGATCGATTTCTTCTCCGCATACTGGATCGTCCCTGAAGTCGGCTCCAGTACATCTGCCAGAATTCTGAGCAGGGTACTTTTACCAGAACCGGAAGGTCCGATGATACAGGCAAATTCTCCATCTTGAAGATTCAGATCGATAGAATCCAATGCTTCCAGCGTATTGCCGTTCTCAGCCGGAAAACACTTCGATAAATTCTGTATGCTCAGTAGATTCTTTTCCAAACGATACTCCAGATTTCCATCGTTTTTTACAGCGTTCGATCTATTTTACAAACGCATTGGAAAAGGCGGCTGCGACATCGATATCCGCCTTGATCAAGCCCATTCGGCTCATCACAGCCGCCATATTCTGCCAGGCTTCCGGATCGGAAGCGCCCGGAATGGTTTGTTCGGGATTCTCATAAAGACGGATCGTTTGCTTTAAAACCTGTTTTTGCAGATCCTGATTTTTTGCGTCCTTGAGATTGTCGACGTATTTCAGGCAGATATCATAAGCCTCGTCGGGATGCTCTTTTGTCCATTGGATCCCTTTTAAGAACGCTCTGGTCATGCGGCTGACAAGATCGGGATGTTCCCGAATCATTTTTTCATTCGTGATCAGGCCATTGCCCACCATGGACATCGAATCTGCAACCGTGATGAGATGAATATCATATCCTAACGCTTTCAGTTGTTCTGGCTCATTGGAGACATAAATAACCGCCGCATCCACCTTGTCCGAAGTCAGCATTTCAACCTGAGCGTAACCAATCGTTTCCAATTGGAGATCGGCATCCGTCATCCCGGCTTGTTGTAAAAGCGCTTCCAGACCGATGTAAGATGCTCCGCTGAGCACCGGCGTGCCCACTTTTTTTCCGCGCAGATCCTCCATGGTGCGAATGTTCTTTTCTGCCAGAGAGACAATTCCGACAGGGTATTGCTGATACCAACCGGCGATATAAACCAATGGCAGTCCTTTGTTTCTGCCAAGCAGAACCTGTTCTCCGGAACAAATTCCGAAGGGGATCTCGCCAGCTCCGACCAGCGCAACCGTGTCGATTTCCATACTGTGGTTGAGACTCAGGTCGATATGCTCTTCCGAAAAGTAGCCATTCTCCAGCGCGGCATAAAGCGGTGCAAACTGAACATTGGGGACAAACCCGACCGGCAATGAAAAAACATCGATGGGCTGTTCTTCGGCGTTGACGGAAAAAGCAGAAATAACGAAAACAATCATCCAAATCATTAACAAGAGTATGAAATTTCTTTTTTGCATCAATAAATCCTTACCTTTCATATAGATGATCACCAGGAATCCGAAATATGAAAAGAATTGAATGTTGTTTCGACATTAGAAAAGTCAATCCATATTTCGAATTGTTAAAGGTTCACGTCAGGTCAATTGATTTTTGCCTGCTGCCATCTTAAGAAATGTTTTTCCAGCAGGACAATCAGTAAGTACAATGACAGAGCAATCGCCATCAGCATGAGAACCGTCACGAATACCATGGCTGTATCGAATTGTCCGCGTGCTGTATTAATCAGGTAACCCAGTCCTGCGTCGGCGCCGGTCAACTCACCAACGACAGCGCCGATCACGGAGAGCGTTGAACTGATGCGCAGCCCGCCGAATATGACAGGCAGCGCTCCCGGAATTTCCAGATATTTTAAAATCGCTTGCGGCGTTGCGCGCATCGACTTCATCAGATCCTGTAAATTGCGCGGAATCTCCCGCAGACCGATGATGACATTGATCTGAATCGGGAAAAAAACTGTCAACGAGCAAATAAGCACTTTCGAAGCGATGCCGGAACCCAGCCAGATCACAAGCAGTGGAGCGATGGCAGCCATCGGGATAGCCTGACTGGCGATTATATACGGAAAGAAGATCTTTTCCACCACCGGATGGTGTGCCAGAAAATATCCGCTCAACAGCGCCAGCGAACTACCCACTGCCAATCCTAAAACCACTTCCCATAAGGTAATCAGCGTATGCCGCAATAAAACACCGGATTGAACGGATATCAGAAAACGGCTCAAAATTCGTGACGGAGCAGGCAGGATAAACTCGGGATATTGCGACACGCCAACCAGAACTTCCCAAAGAATTAAACCGCACAGAATCGATAATGGCGGGATAAGATTCTTCGGCGTGAACTTTTTTTTATTCGAACGTTGCAAAGCCATAATTAAAAAAGCCCCGTTTCTTTTCAGGGCTTTTATGAACCTTAACCAGGTCACTTCTTTCTTTATACCGGACTATACCGTCGATCTCAGAATTTCACTGAGTCAGCTTTCGCTTGTGGATTGTCACCACCGATCGGGAATAGGTTTTTTCAAACCGCACCCTGCCCTGAAAGAATGTTTTCTATACTTGAAATTGATTCTACTCCATTTTTTGTCAACCTGCCAGATGTTTTTGCAGGAATCAGCATGCGAAATGTGAGATGGATTCTGTATTTCGAATTATTGGGAATCTTCCTGTTTTGCGGAGTGATCTCAAGCGATTACAATTAGCATACAAATGGATGGAAAGGATGGAACAACCGGATGGACGATCGACAATTCATGGAATATCTAAAATTTATGCAGGTAAATGAAATCAGAGAAAAACTTATTTGTGAAGGTATTGCAAAGAGTGTAAAAAATAAACAGGATAAGGAAACGCTTTTACATATTGCCCGACAGGAACAGGTACATTACGATCTTTTTAAGAAGTTAACGAAACAGGACGTTCGTCCGAATATGTTTTCTGTTTATTGGTACATTCTGATGGGTAAAATTCTCGGTTACACGTTCGCTGTGAAACTGATGGAGATTCATCTCTTGAGTCATGAGACAGAGAAAAAAACGCGGAAACAGCTCATGCTGGAAGAGGGTAACCAGGAATTGTTTCGTCGACATCCGGAGTTTGAAAAACTCTTTGCCGAGGAAGTTGAACATGAATTGAAAATGATCCAAATGATCGACGAAGAAAAGTTGAAATATGTTGGTTCGATGGTCCTTGGATTGAACGATGCGCTGGTCGAATTTTCTGGAAGTCTGGCAGGTTGGAGTTTTGCCATGCAGAGCAATCGGATGATCACACTGGCTGGTCTCATCACAGGAATTTCGGCGACACTTTCCATGGCTTCTTCAGAATACCTTTCTGCCAAGAATGAAGGTCGGGAGGATGCCCTGAAATCTTCCGGTTATACCGGTATTGCTTACCTATTCACGGTTGTCGCACTTCTGCTGCCTTATATCCTATTGCCTGATCATCAATTTTTGTCAGCTCTGATTATTATGCTGGCAATTGTAATTCTGATCATCGCCGGTTTTAATTACTATATTTCTGTCGCAAGGAATGAAAAATTTTCCACGAAATTCAGGGAAATGATCCTCGTCAGTCTCTCAGTGGCTGGAGTGTCGTTTTTAATTGGTTTGCTCGTGAAGAAAATACTGGGTATCGATATTTGAAAATTTTTTGAGAAAACAAAGAAAAATCGATGTGCTGTTGTTTTTTACGCAGTGTGAAAAAACAACAGCACATCGAATAATTCATCCCATAAATCAAATTCGCTGGATTCAATCCGACAACGGAAAACGCTTTTTAGCAATTACCGACATATACATACGGCAAATACTGACGGGCTATCTCTGCCAGATGATAAACCAGCCTCACTTCAGTTGCATCCCGATCCATCATTCTAAAATGAGGAAAGAAGCGTGTGATATGATAGGCAATTTCCGGATCGATACCTGCGATCCATTGGGCGATTTGACTGATCTCTTTTTCGGAATCATTTTCATCAGGTATGATCAGCGTTGTGATTTCTACATGGGTTGATTTTGCACTCAACTCGATTGTCCGCTTTACAGTATCCAAATTGCCACTCAACTTTTTGTAAAAAGCTTCGGTAAATCCTTTAAGATCAATATTCATGGCGTCAATCCATGGCAAAATATCCAACAGCGGTTTTTCTTCCACAGTACCATTGGTTACCAAAACATTCTTTAGCTTTTTCTGGTGTGCCAGTTTGGAACAGTCCATGACAAATTCATAACTGATAAACGGTTCATTGTAGGTGTAGGCAATACCGATATTGCCTCTGGCCTTCAGTTTAAGAGCCTCATCTACCAGTTCCTGCGGCGAAATCATAGTAATCCGGACGTGATCTTTAAAAGTCTGAGAAATGTCGCTGTTCTGGCAAAAGGGACAGCGAAGGTTGCAGCCGTAACTCCCTGCGGAAAGAATGAAACTGCCGGGAAAAAAGCGCCTAAGCGGTTTCTTTTCGATTGGATCCAGTGCAATGGAGGTTATTTTCCCGTAATTAGTGCAAATGATCTGATCTTGAATATTGGTTCTAGCACCGCAAAATCCGGTTTGCCCTTCCTCCAGACTGCAATGATGGAAACAGATGGGACAAGTTGTTTTCATTGATGACGCACCACCTCAAAACGTTCCATTGTAACGGTTTCATCTTTTCTGATTCCAGCTTTTTGTTTGGCGATGGAGATTTGCTGTTCAACGCTGTCGATACCTTCCAGATTTGGCAGCAACAACCCGCGCCGATAATCTTTTGAAACAATGACGCCATACCGTTTTACATCCAACTGATCGGGTGAATGGATAGACTCTGCTTCCGAGAGTACATCCACGCTGTATACCAGATCCGGTAATTCTGAAACAGTGACCGGAGGAAAACGCGGATCATTGGTACCCGACGAAATCGCATTCATAATAATTTCTTCTGCGATATTCTTAGTGACAGGAGCAATGGTTCCAATACAGCCTCGCAGTTGTCCGAATTTCTTTAAGCTTACAAAAACGCCAGCTCGCTTTGTGATCATTTCCTGCGGCAGATTTTCCGGTGGTTTTATATGCTTTTTCGTTGTCAGGTAAGTTTCCAACGATGTTCTTGCCAGCCTGACATATGGATCTTCGTGATCTTTACGCTCAGCCATGCGTTGTTTCTCATTTTGTTCATAGATTTTATCAAAATGGCGATTCTCGTCTTTTCCTGTGATCTCAAAAGAGGCAACACCATATCCTACACCGAACGGGCCTTCGTAAGAGTGCAAAGTCGAGCGGACAGCCTGTCCATCTAACGCGCCTGCCATGATCACAAAGGAGCGTAGTCCGCATTCGCCGGCATTTTCACAAAGTACTGGATCTAATGTGAAAAAGTCCAGAAAATTTCCGGTTTCCATCGCATGTGTGACTTTTTGATCGAAAGATGGTCCTTCTGCTCGATATCCATAAGGTCCGTCTTCTTTTAATCGATGAGACAAATCCCCGCTGGCGATAAACACTGTTCTCCGATTGAGCTGTTCCGCGGTTTTTGCAATACACTTTCCAAACTGATAATGTACTGTCAGCCGTTCCCCGGATAAACCGATTCGTACCAGCTTATAGGATGTCCAGAATTCATTAATAAACTTGAGCGGGATCAGTGTTCCGTGATCGATTCCCGGATTGCGCTCGCCAAGCGTTCCAGCAGAGATCAGCTCTTCCTGTGCGTTCTTTTCAAGCTTTTGGACAAATTCTTTGTCATAATTCGCTTCAAGAATGATATTGTGAACGCCGAATTGTCTGAGATTTCCTTCTGCTTTCAAGCCAGGTGAGATATGAAAATAATCTGCATATAAAATGGAATGAGGTGTTGTGACGACAATTGTCTCCGGAGCAAGTTCGGCAATTCTTTTTGCTACTAACCGGTAACTGTCGATGGTTTTTTGAATTTTCTTCTCTTCACCTTTTCCGATTTCCGGTAAAATAATTGGCGGATGAGGGACGATAAAAGCGCCGATAATGGACATGTTGACTCCTTCTCCGGAAAACTTCTTTTCTTTAATTATATACAGCTGTCAACTGAACCAGCAATTCGAAATATAGGGAAGATTTTTTGTTGTTGTTATGATTTTCGGCTCCGCACAAACAATCACAACAACAAGTTTTTCCCGATTGACTCGAATAGCAAGTCCATATTACGAATAACGATTTTTCAATCGCTTTCGATTAAAATTGAGAGAGTCGATGAAATGTCAGACATCGCTCCTGGAAAAATCTTTGAGAAGGAACTGTATCGACAAAATTATTGCTGGTCAGTGTTTCGAAATCGTGGAAGAATCAAAGATTGCTGGTTTTTCCCATATTTTTTCTGACGCAACAGAAATTACATAATCCTAAGCAACAGGAGTCTTTATTTTGAATTTTTCTTCCAGCACAATTTCCGATCTTTTAAATCCCGAAGGTTTTGTCTGTTCCTGCGGCAAAGTACATCGCGTGAATCTGCGATATGTGGATATTGCTCAAGGAGCAATCAGCCGATTGCCAGCAATGCTTCACAAAACGGGCATCACAAAGCCGTTTCTGGTTGCAGATTTATGCACGTATGAAGCGGCAGGCCGAGATATCAGTGAAATCCTGTCTGCATCCCATATTCCCTATGCAAAATACATATTTCAGGTTGAGAGGCCGGAATCGGATGAAAGTGCAGTCGGATTAGCTGCCATGGCATACGACACGACCTGTGACGGAATCCTGGCAGTTGGATCCGGTTCTATCGGGGATATCAGCAAAATCATTGCCCGATTAAGCGGCAACCCTTTGATCACGGTTGCCACTGCTCCTTCGATGGACGGCTTCGCTTCCCCATCCTGTTCCAACGTTGTAAGCGGATTGAAATCGACTGTACCAGGTGTCTGTCCGGTTGCGATTATCGGAGATTTGGATGTGTTATGCAACGCTCCGACCAGAATGCTGCAAGCCGGGCTAGGAGATATGGCTGCCAAACCGAATGCACTTCTTGAATGGCGCTTATCCAACTTGATCAATGAAGAGTTTTATTGCGAAAATGTGGCTTCATTGATGCGGAATTCCGCTTACAAGTGTCTTTCTTCATCATCCGGTTTGATGAACCGGGACCCTCAGGCAATTGCGAATATCATGGAAGGACTGGTAATGTCCGGTATCGCCATGGCTTTTGCTGAAACCACGCGACCGGCATCCGGTATTGACCATTATTTTTCCCATATTTGGGATATGCTGGCGCTTCAAAACGGTAAAATGCCGGATTTACATGGCATTCAGGTCGGGATCGGAACGATCTATTCCATTCGGATTTATGATCTGATAAAAAAACAGAAACCAGACCGTAGCAGAGCGCAATCCTGCATGGACGAATTTGACTGGCAAAAATGGCAGCAATCCATAAGAGAATTTCTTCCATCTGCTGCTGACAGCATCATTCGACAGGCGGCAGCAGAGAATCGTTTTGATCCGCAAAAACATGCCAATCGATTTCAAACGATTTCTCAGCGTTGGGACGAGATCGTTAAAATCATCGAGACAGATCTTCCAGATCTCAATCAATTACGCAATCAACTACAGACAGCTGGCGCTCCGATTTCCGCACAGGAAATTGGTATATCTCCGGAAATTCTGAAACGAACCTTCCTAACGACAAAAGATTTGCGCAATAAATATATGGCAAGCAGCCTGTTATGGGATATGGGATTGCTGGAAGCTGCTGCCGATGAACTTTTCTGAGAGAAATTTCACTTACAGTTATTGGCTTTGTCCGCTTTTCCTTAGAATTTTCAGAAAGGGAAAAAGCGAGACACACGGCTGGGGAGAAACATCCTTACTATTTCGATAGGTTTCGAATTCTTCCGGCGCTGACAAAACCGCAACCCAAATACGTCTCACAGGCATCAACCATCAAGAGAATTGTCCCTTTTGATAAATTGCCATCTGCAGATGGCAAATCCTCTCCATGGAGCCAGCGAGCTGTCTGAGTTTCATCCAATAGAAAGCGGTTTTTTTTCATTTCTTTGAAAAATCGACTTATCCAATCATTGTCCGGAATCAAGCCGGAGACTGTGAGCGAGGCGATTTTCATCCCGGCAGATTTACAGGGAAGCGAAGAAAATTCGGTGAAATAACGATTGGATAATGTCCAAACTTCATTCTCACGCTGCCACAGGGAACAATCATATTTTTCCAACACAGGTTTCAACAAGAATCCGAACTGTTCTTTAAAAAAAGTATCAATTTTTTCTTGTGTGGATACATTCATTTCAGTAAATCCGCTTTTTTCCCAGGATCGAAATGGAGTTTCTGATCTTTGATCACCAAAAGAATCCTGCTTGCAAATCAATGCAGCAAAAAAACCAGCGGTTTCGTATCGATGTGGCCATAATCGGATGCTGCCAGTTAAAGACGGATCAAATGTTTGGATACCGTCTGTGGTTAAACCCGGAGCAGGATAAGGAAGCTTTTCCTGCGCATTGGCAACGCTGATTTTTGAGCCATATTTTTGTAGAATCTGGTTCACAACAGCTTCATCTTCATAAGGTGATAATGTACAGGTAGAATAAACAAGCTGTCCGCCTGGCTTTAATGCATGGATGGCGGAATCCAACAAAGCAGTCTGTCTTTGTGCCAGCGCTTTTTCTTCTCGCTCTGTAATTGGCCGCATAGGGTGAGAATCGATGGAAACCAGGCTTTGCATACTGCAAGGAGCATCCAGCAGGATGAAATCAAATGTGTCCGGGTACCATAAACCGAAATTTTCTCCCGGGAAATTGGTAATGAAATGGTTCAGACTTCCCCAATTTTTCAGAACTGTTTTTAACGCGCTGATTCTGGAAAGGCTTGAATCATTTGCCATGATGAGACCCTGGTCGAGACTGCGGGCAACCAGGTGGGTGGTTTTTCCTCCCGGTGATGCTGCCATGTCAAGTATCAACGGGCGGGACTCCATCAACCGCGTATCAAATAAGGAAGCTGGCAGCATGGAAGCCGTGTCCTGAATGTAATACTGACCGATCTGGTGTTCCCGCGTCAGACTGGGAGATGTTTGGTATGTTCTGACCCGAAAACCGTCCGGGCAGAAGGGGACTTGTTCCAGCGTCCAACCAAACCGTTTCGCGAGTATCTCTACCTCTTGTCGATCCAGTTTCAGAGGATTCAGGCGAAAAGCGCGATCCAGTGGTTTGCTGAGTGCAGATTCCATCGCGGAAAGTTCGGCCTCCGGAATGAATGGGCGAAATTTCTCCCACGCTGCATCCAACGCATCCTGTCTGGGATTTTCATGATCTTGATTATTTCGTAATTTCTTTTTAGCCATATTTGTGAATACAAAAAACCATTTCTGTTTCTATTTCGAATTCAACCATATCCCATCCGCTTCCTTCAATCGCCTTATCCATTAATCGCCGTTGCCGATCTCGCATACCATGTTGACCGGTCAAGTTTTCTGCAGGCAGTGTAACAACCAGCCAGTCAGTTTGGATTCGCCGAAAGAAATCTCTGCAGCAGCCTTTGCTGCGTGCTTCAAATCGGTGCGCTTCTTTAAAAAAGAAAGCGGCATCTGTGTGAATCTCCGGTGTGTTGATCAGGATATCCTGGACTTTTGCCAACGATTGGAGTCCTTGAATTTCAAAATATCGATTGATCAGATTGATTCGAGGATGATGCAGATCATACGCATAATAAACCGTACTTTTTGGCAAGTTCATCCAGGGAAACGCAAAAGGATTCATGGCACAAGCCAAATCCTGAATGCTTTGTGGTCTGCCGATTTTTTCAAACAATTTTTGATAAAAAACATCCATATGCGGCATACGCTCTTTGGACGATGAATGGCTCAGCAACATATCTTTACACCAGTTTTGCACGGCTGCTTCCCCGTTTTGACAAGCTTCCAGCAGCTGCTGTTCTGCCAAAGAATAGTCCGGATCGCCCAAATACGGTGCGATAATCTGATGCAATTTTTCGCGGACGTTTTTTTCAGCCTCTTTCCAGTTTTTTGTTTTGGATGATTCCTGCTGCCATAGCTGCATAATGGTGTCTTCAGGAATATCAAGCGCCTGATATTTCCTGGATTGCAGAATTTTCCGGATGACGGTCTTTTGTATCTCTTCAATATCGAAGGTGGATGCGGATGGACTATCGACACTCATTTTCTTTTTATCAGAAAAACCAGTTCAGATGGAAAAAGGATTTTTTGAATCTCCCAAACATCCGGGTTGCAGATTTCAAGAAAATGTGATTCGTAATTTTTTGGCATTCCCTTGTTTTTTCCGCTTAAGCTATGGGCGGGAAAACTGATTACTGCAAATTTGGATTCGATCTGAGACAAAATTTTTTTACCGGCATTTTTATCAACTTGTTCCAGACAGGGAATCGTTTTCAGGAGCAGTGTCAAAGCTGCCTGTTTTCTGGGATAATTCTCCAATAGATTCATCTGCGTTGCCATTCCATGGATCTGAAAACGATGGAAAAATGCATTTATCAGATCCATCAAATCCTGAAAGACATCGTACGCTTCATAGGAAAAGTTTTTTTCCAATGGCATCCACGGAATGGAAAGCGGATTCAGACCGCAAGCCAGATCCAATACCGAATCAATAGGCGGCAGATTGGAGAAAATCGTGCGGTAAAACTCTTCGAGGATGGGCATGCGTTCCCGCGTAGAGGCATGATTCTTCATCAGACGGAGGCATTGTTCTTTGACGGCTTCCTGATCTTGCCAGGTTTGATCTGCGAATGAATCGAATAGCTTCGGGTCTTCAATCTTCTCATTTCGAAAAGCTGATGCGATCTGATACAGCTTGGATTTGACATTCTTGACGATCTCCTTACGATTATTCGAGGAATGCATCTCTCGGACGATGAGCTGCCTGGTCAGTTGCTGATCCATACTCCGAAAATTGCGACCTTTATGAATTTCTGCGATTAATTCTTCGGGATTGAAGTCATTTTCCATATTTTTCTTCCCGCAGAAGCTCCGTTAATCGTGTCAGAATTCGGATGTTGTGGATCGTCGCCAGGCGAGGGAACAGCGTATCTCCCATTTTAAAAAGGTGGCGCAGATAACCCATGGAATAGCGCGTGCAGGTCAGACAGTCACAACCTGGCGAAACCGGTTGAGAGGAGCGGATATATTGTTCGTCGCTGATGTAGTGGTATTGGAGCCATTTCCCGTCAAAGGAAGGGTACTCTTCACGGAAGGCATATAAACGACCATGCCTGGCATCGCGTGTTGGCATCGCACAGTCAAAGATGTCATATCCAAGGTTGACACAGCGAACGACATTTTCAGGATGTCCGATTCCCAGGGCATGAATTGGAAATTCTGGCGGAATCAATTCTCTGGTATATTGCAGGATATCAAATAAAAGGTTTCCCTCGCTGTCTAAAGGCCAGCCGCCAAAGCCAAAGCCGTCAAATCCGATTTCCAGCAGTTCTTCGGCACAGCGTTTCCGTAATTCAAACGATCCGCCTCCCTGGATGACACCGAATATTTTTGGTTGAATCGCTTCGCTTTTCGAGACCTGCTGTTTCAAGCGTAAGAATTCTTTTTTGCAGCGAGATGCCCAGGCAAGCGTGCGATTCACCGATAATACCTGATCACTGTCAGAGGCTTCAGCATGGGTGCATTCATCCAGACATATGACAATATCGGTTCCAAATGCCATCTGAAGCTGAACCGTTTTTTCTGGAGTAAGTTGTAACTTATGGGTTGAATTTTCCGGGATAATCGTAATTCCACGGTCTGTTATTTTCCCGAATTTTTCGTTTTCATGAATCAGTGAATAAGCTTGAAAACCACCTGAATCGGTCACAATTGGTTTGGTCCATCCACTCATCTCGTGCATGCCATGCAGCGATTGAACCGTCAGGCTGCCTGGTTTCTGCATGAGATGGAATGTGTTCATCACCAAACCTTGGACTGACACATTTTCCAGATCAGCAGCATCAACACTGCGGACCATCCCATAGGTTGCGTCTGGTAGGTAAACCGGATACTGTAATCTCCCATGCGGGAGATCGATCCAGGAATTGGAAGGATTTGTGATTGTCATCCAACTCGCATCAGGGAATCTGCAGATTCAATCCCGGAAGAATGGCTTCATTCAGGTTCAATGAATTCTTTTTTGCAATTGCTTCCGGCGTAACATCGCCGAAAATGCATGCGATGCTGTTAAAAGTGTCACCTTGCTGTACGGTATACATTGTCGGATGAACGGAGGTGGATCTCGGTCCCTGAGCAGCATTCCACTCAGTATTCTTTGGAATTTTTAGAACCGTACCATAAGAAATATTGTTTTCGTTTTCAAATGTAATTTGATTGAGAGAATAAAGGGCTGCCCAGTTCAGATTGTATCTTCTGGCAATGCATTTTGGCGTTTCACCAAATTGAAGGATATAGGTTTCCGGAAGAACACCTGATTCGAAATCGATCGGTTCATTCTTTGGGATTTGTTCTGAAACCAGCACAGGTGGATTTCCCTCTGTGGATATCGTTTGATCGGACATTGTCTCAAGCGGTACCTGGTTGGATTCCCATACCTGTTTTGTCGCCTCAAACATTAACGCTCGTTCCGGACTGATTGTAGCTTTCTCCAACGATTGGATCGGATCAGTGGATGATTGTTTAGAACAACCTGCAAATAGAATCAACCCGGCAAAAAAAATGAGCATTGTTTTTTTCATAGATCCTCCGAAAAGATTTATTCAATCGTGATGTATGCACCGGAACAAGAAATCTTAGGTGTCAGGATTTCCATTTTCAGATGAAAGCTTTCTGCTGCTGCAGCCATCCTGGATCGCAGCAAATTCGCATCCGACATTGTAAACGCGATGATGCCAGGTCCTGCTCCGGATAAACCGGCTGCAGCGCCTGTATTCTCTGCCGCTTTAATGATTGCATCCGATCCGGTGATCAAAGGAATACGATATGGTTGATGCAGACGATCTTTCATTGCAAACTGAAGCAGCGCTTCATTTCCTTCAGCGAGCGCTTGCATCACTAAAATCGCATGTCCAATATTAAATATAGCATCTTTCCTGAGAATTGTCTCCGGTAAAATTTTTCTTGCGGTTTTCGTTGGCAAACTAATTTTTGGAATCAGAATAACCGTATTCCAAGGTGCGATCGGGAAACGGTGAGTACAGACTGTACCTTCATCAGCACTCATTCCAATGAGACCGCCAAATATTTCCGGAGCTGAATTGTCGGGATGCCCTTCAATCGATAGCGCCATTCTGAGCAAATCTTCATCAGTAATATTGGCATCAAGCCATGCATTTGCTGCAAGTAACCCTGTCAGCGTTGCGGCAGCGCTGGAACCCAAACCGGCTCCGATTGGAATTCGGTTTGTACAATCGATATGAAGATTTGCCGGAAGTACACTGCCATGCAGTCTGCAAAATTCTGAAAAAGCCTGAAAAACCAGATTATTTTCAGGCTCTGATTCAATTTCCGGCTTGTACCCGACGCTGTTGATCGTTCGTCCTTCCTGGTCAAATGAAAAAACTGTCTCATTCCAAATATCCAATGCCAGTCCGATGCAGTCAAAACCGGGACCGATATTCGAAGTGCTTGCCGGAACGTGAACTGTGATTCTTTGCGGAGTCATGGCTTTCTCAGGATGAAAGCTTCGATCGCATCATAATCAGCTGGCAGCAGTGTCGGTTTGGTCATTTTGGATGTGATGATGTCCGGATCTTTCATGCCATGACCTGTGCAGATTGCAACGATGCGTTTCTGGTTGACATTGATGGAACCGGTTTGAATTTGAGCTTTTAATCCGGCAATGCCTGCTGCAGAAGCCGGCTCTACCCAGATTCCGTTCAGAGCTAACATTTTTTGAGCTGCCAGAATTTCATCATCCGTTACAGCAATGATTTTTCCTGTAGATTCTTCCGCAGCTGCCAGCGCTTCTTCACCGCGAGCCGGACGGCCGATTCGTATTGCGGTTGCAATTGTTTCCGGATGATCCACAGCATGCCCGATAACTAAAGGTGCTGAACCTGCTGCCTGAACACCCAATATGTGCGGCAATCCAGTATTTTTCAATTGATGATATTGTTTAAATCCCATCCAGTACGAAGTAATATTCCCTGCATTTCCAACTGGCAGACAAAGCCAGTCAGGAGCCTGACCAAGAACATCGCAAATCTCAAAAGAGGACGTTTTTTGACCTTCCAAACGATATGGATTGAGAGAATTGACCAGCTCGACTGTACTTTTTTGGCTGATTTCCACAACTAACGAAAGCGCTTCATCGAAAGAACCGGGAATTTGAATCACTTCAGCACCATATGCAATCGCTCCGGCGAGTTTCCCTACGGCCACTTTTCCTTCCGGAATCATGACGATTGCCCGCAATCCTGCTCTGCGTGCATACGCTGCTGCAGAAGCGGCAGTGTTGCCGGTGGATGCACATATTACAGCTTTTGCACCTTTTGCTTTTGCCATAGTCATAGCTGCCGTCATGCCGCGATCTTTAAAAGAACCGGTCGGGTTCAATCCTTCAAACTTGATGTACAGTTCAAATCCGCCACCAAGTTCTTCAGCCAATGCCGGAACCGGTATTAAAGGCGTATTTCCTTCCAGAAGGGTTACAGGATCGATGTCTGTCGGCAAATGGATCAGATCACGATAACGATTGATGACGCCTTGATAATTCATAATTTTTCCTCTCTGATACGCATTCGTGTTTCTTTGAAAATTTATGTCTACTATTCTAATATATTTTATCGAAAAAGCCGTCTCAGAGCAGCAATTCGAAATATGGGTGTGAATGATTTCTTAGCTTTCTAACAAAAGCTGATTCACAACAAAAAAAAGCCATTGATTATCATGGTTTCCTAAAAAACAGTTGACAGTTTTTGAAAAATATATAAACTAAAGTTATGTTATTCGATCAAGTTGTTCGACGAACCAGCCGATATTACTCCCTTCAGGTTTGAAGCGGGGATGTCGTGTTTTGTCACTGATCGGTCCTACATGTGAAAAGCAGCCCTCCTTCAAGGAGGGCTTTTTATATCCATTTGAATAAAAAATGAAGGAGATTCATCATGAAAACCGTTACTTGTCCTGTATGTGGAGCCGAAATCGAAGTAGATCCGTCTGTAGAACTCGGAGAAATCATTGTGTGTCCGGATTGTGGTGTTGATTTGGAAATTGTATCTTTGGATCCATTGACAGCTGAAGAAGCCCCGATGGAACAGGAAGATTGGGGAGAATAATGCCGAAAATCGGTGTGCTATTTTCCCGTCTTCGTGTCGAAGAAAAATGGATTTTCGAAGCTCTTGAATCCCGCGGAGTCGATTATGATCGAATCGATGACCGCAAGCTGGTACTGGATTCCAAGGGAGTAGAGACCTGGCAGCAATATGACTGCGTTTTAGAACGCAGTATCAGTTATTACAGCGGGCTTTATGCTCTGAAAGTTTTGAATGGATGGGGTATTCGGACTGTGAATACCGCGCTGACAGCTGAAGTTTGCGGTGATAAACTGGCAACGAGCTGCGCGCTGGAAAAAGCAATCATTCCACAGCCTCGTTATATCTGCGCTTTCACACCGGAGTCCGCATTGGATGCCATTGAAGCGCTTGGTTATCCTGTCGTAATAAAACCGGTTGTGGGCTCCTGGGGCAGATTGCTGGCAAAACTGAACGATCGCGATGCTGCGGAAGCAATCCTTGAACACAAATCTACACTGGGTTCTGCTTTACACTCCGTTTTTTATATCCAGGAATATATTGATAAACCGGGGCGGGATATCCGTGCAATTGTCATAGACGGCAAAGTCGTTACGGCCATTTACAGGAAATCGCAGCATTGGATTACCAATACGGCGCGTGGCGGTGAAGGGGAAATTTGTCCCATCACGCCTGACCTGGAATCGATCTGCCTCAAAGCAGCCGTTGCTGTAGGTGGTGAAATTCTGGCGGTTGATGTTTTTGAAGATGCGAACCGTGGTTTGATGATCAATGAAATCAATCATACGATGGAATTCCATACGCTGCAGCCGACAACCGGTGTGAATATCGCCGATCATATTGTTGAATATGTTCTGAAGGTGGCAAAACGATGATAAAGACTGCGATTATTGGAGGATCGGGTTACGGTGGTGGAGAATTACTCCGTCTTTTATTGAATCATCCGGAGACGGAGGTAACCCAGGTCACATCCCGTTCCCATTTAGGCGAATATGTCTATCAAGTGCATCCAAACCTGAGAAAACGGACTATGTTGAAGTTCTGTGATCCGGATCAGGTGGAACCGGTGGATGTTTTATTCCTTGCTCTTCCCCATGGCCAGGCGATGAAGAAAATTCAAAAATACGCTGAACTGGCTCCACAGATCATCGATCTGTCAGCCGATTTTCGCCTGAAAGACGAAACAACGTATCAGCAGTGGTATGGAAGTCCCCATCTGGCACCGGAATGGATGCCCAAATTTGTATACGGCTTGCCGGAACTGCATCGAGAAGAAATTAGACATGCACAGTACATTAGCGGAGTGGGATGTAATGCTACTGCTGCCAACCTGGCATTAATGCCGCTGGTTAAAGCTGAACTGATTGATTTGGATCAGCCGGTTTATGTTGAAATAAAAGTTGGTTCCTCCGAAGGCGGCGCGGAAGGAAATGCCGGATCGCACCATCCGGAACGAAGTAATACCGTTCGAACATTTTCGTGTTTTGGACATCGTCATACTGCGGAAGTGATGCAGGAAATGCATCTTTCTAAAGTTGCGCTGACGATGACATCGGTTGAACTGGTGCGCGGTGCGCTGGCAACCGTCCATGCAGTGGCAAAATCTACCGTAACGATGAAGGATTTATGGGCAGTTTATCGGACTGTAGTCAATGAAAACCCATTTCTGAGACTGGTCCATGAGCAAAGAGGGATATATAGAGTTCCGGAACCTAAAATTCTGGCAGGATCAAACTTCGCGGATCTTGGATTCGACTTTGATTCACAGAATGGTCATTTAATTTCAATTTGTGCCATTGATAATCTGATGAAAGGTGCTGCAGGAACGGCCATACAATGCATGAACCTGATGTCAGGTATGGATGAAACTACGGGATTAGAATTCACAGGCTTGCATCCCATATAATAGCAGTTCGAAATTTGGGAAAGCCTTTTGAGTAAAAAAGAGAAAACTTGTTGTGTTGTTTTTGCGCTGAGCGCAAAAACAACACAACAACAAATAATCCCTCTCATAATTCAAATTGTTGATTACTTCTCAAATGGAGGGAAATTCAGCTATGAATGATGAAAATCAAAAAATAATGGTTGTAAAAATTGGCGGAACAGAGGGTGTGGATTTTTCGCACATTTGTGTCAATGCTGCCCGTATGATTATGGAAGGAAAACAATTAATCCTGGTTCATGGCGGGTCTGCGGAAGCCAACCAGCTTGGATTGGAATTAAATGTCCCACCGCGTTTTATTACATCACCCTCCGGGCATACTTCCCGATATACAGATCAGAAGACCATGGAAGTATTTATCATGGCTGTTAACGGGAAAGTGAATTCGAAATTAGTGTCACAACTCCAGGAAAACGGGGTAAATGCCTTCGGTATATCCGGTATGGACGGAAGACTGATTCAGGCAACGCGCAAAGAAGCGATTCAGAGTGTTGAAAATGGAAAACGCCGGATCATCCGCGATGATTTCAGCGGGAAGATAGATACAGTCCGGGCTGATCTGTTGCATATTTTGCTTACAGCGGGACTAGTACCGGTCATCGCACCTGTTGCAATCGGCAAGACAGGTGAACCGCTCAATGTGGATGCGGATCGTGCGGCTGCTGAAGTGGCTGCAGCGATGAAAGCGGATACATTAATTCTGCTGACAGCAGTGCCGGGCTTGATGAAATCGTTTCCGGATGAGGCCACGCTGATTAAAAAAGTCGATCGAAAAGATATTGAAGTGCTGCAGGACTATGCACAAGGTAGAATGAAAAATAAAGTGTTAGGAGCTCAGGAAGCACTTGAAAAAGGAGTAGGCAGGGTATTAATTGCGGACGGCAGTGTGGAAAATCCGATTGATCATGCACTTGCCGGCAACTGTACATGGATTAGCTGAGCATTGCTCTTCGGATTGTCCGACAATCCTTGCAACACTTTTTCAGCAACAGAAAAACAAGCAATCTTCTCTATAATCGAAAATTGTTGACTACAATCATTCAGAATTATAACGAATACGGAATCAGGCAACAATTCAAGATTTAGAATAACCTTTCGAATCAAAAAGAAAAACTTATTGTTGTATTGCATACGCGCTTCGTGAAAACAATGCAATAAAAATCGTCTTTCCAATAATTCAAATCGCTGAGAATAAGGATCATCAACGAATGGAGAATAATTACTGGCTGACAGCTCCGGAAGAATTCAAAACGTTATTCGGGCTGGTGGAAAAGTATAGCCCCAGCGGATCGGAAGCGGATGCTGTTTTTTGGCTTGTTGCCAGAATGGCAGCGCTGGGTTTTACAAAATCCTATGTCGACGGTGGTGGTAATGCAATCGGTGTGATGGGAGATGGTCCGAGACAATTAGTACTACTCGGACATATTGACACAGTTCCGGGGGAAATCCCGTTTTCGGTGGAAAATGACATTCTATACGGTCGTGGTTCTGTCGATGCGAAAGCGCCTTTATCCTGTTTTGTGGACAGCGTCGCACAACTCGGATCAATTCCAGGCTGGCAGATTGTTGTAATTGCCTGTGTCGATGAGGAATGTGATGGAATGGGGGCACGTTTTGTGCTGCCCAATTTTTCACCGGAACTGGTTATCGTAGGTGAACCCAGCCGCTGGGATCGCATTGCCCTCGGGTATAAAGGATGCGCATGGTCCAGTATCCAAATTTCTTCTGATGTAACCCATGGCGCCAGTGAAGAGGCTACTGCATGTGAAATTGCTTCCGAAATTTGGGGAAAAATTCGTTTGTGGTGTAAGGAATACAATCAATCCCGTCCTAAAATTTTTGATCAGATTATGTTTTCACTGACAAACTGGTATTCGGGAAAAGATGGTTTTTCTCAATGGGCACGATTGGTGGTCAGTGCCAGAATTCCGCCAGGATTTATGCCGGAAGATTTTTATGCAGTTTTAGAATCGATTGCTCCGGATGCGATTATTTCTCATTCCGCATTCCCAACACCGGCATATCGCGGAGAAAAGAATTCACCGCTGGTTCGGGCATTCCTTCCGGCGATCCGCGCGAACGGTGGGCAACCTGCCTTTGTTTATAAAACCGGCACAGCAGATCTGAATCTGGTGGCTCCTGCATGGAATTGTCCCGGCCTTGCCTATGGACCCGGTGATTCAACGCTGGATCATACACCGAATGAGCACCTATATCTGCCTGAATTTATTAAAGCGAAAGAGATACTCATCGATGTACTCAGACGTCTGACAAAATAAGTACTCTTCTCGTATTGAAAATTACTGATAACTCGATTTGTATACCAATTTTTGTTGTTGTGTTGGTTTTGCGCTCTGGGCAAAACCAACACAACAACAAATACTTCCTCTGATAATTCAAACCGCTGCAGACAGTCCTCTTTCAGCAATTCGAAATTTGGATATCCATTTTGAACAGAGAGAGAAAATATTTCATAACAGTAAATATTTCTTTCCATATTTGAAATCGCTGATCCTCTTTTCAGGAAAAGCTCCTTTTGGGGGTTATAATCTTTCTGGCAATATAAACTGATAGAAAGAAAATATTACCTTTTATGCCTGATATTTCCATATTCCAAATAATTGGGGCTTGTTTTTTCTCTTTTTTAGCCGGAGCCATTGATTCAATTGCTGGTGGTGGAGGCTTAATACAACTGCCCGGTTTAATGGCTGTTCTGCCAAATGTACCCATTGTTATGCTTCTCAGTACCAATAAGATGTCTTCCGCTTTTGGAACCGGCATGGCAATTTTTCAGTATTCCAAAAAAGTGCCGATACATTGGAAACGCATGATTCCAATTGCGGCAATTGCTTTTTTTGCCAGTATCTGCGGAGCGCTGACCGCGACACGAGTTCCAAATCAATGGATGCGCCCTTTAGTGACAGTATTGCTGATCGTAATCCTGATTTATACACTGCTAAAAAAGGATTTGGGGGACGATACCGAAAAAGCCGGCGTTTCAAAAAAGAGCAAAATCATTCTTGGTTTGCTGGTCGGTGTGTTTATCGGCTTTTATGACGGTTTCTTTGGACCAGGAACCGGAAATTTTTTAATCCTTTGTTTCATTTTTATATTTGGATTAGACTTTTTACAGGCTTCTGCATCTTCAAAAGTTGTCAATTTAGCAACCAACATCGGAGCCATGCTTCTTTTCATCATCAGCGGTTATGGATATTATCTTCTGGGCATCTTAATGGCTGCCTTTAATATGGCAGGAGCTGTATGCGGTGTGAAATTGGCGGTTTTGAAGGGGAGTAAATTTATCCGAATATTTTTTATTATTGTCGTTTCAGGTCTTATTATCAAACAAATTCTGGATTTCTTATTATAGAAAAGGAAAAGCGGGCTTTTTTACTCTTGATACACAGCGATTCGGATGATGAGAAGGATTATTTAGGGTAGTGTTATTTTTTACGCTCTTCGCAGCGTCAGCACAATGACAAGTTTTCCTCTTTTTCTTGAAAAGTTTTCAAAATTCAAATGATTGTAGATCAGCCCGAAAAAAAATCAATGCAACCCAAAAATCAAATTATATTTCCGGATTATTCCAACAACAATTTAGGCATCATTTCTTCATTACTTCGATATTACAATATCCCTTGTGCCACACCATCTATATCCGAACTGGATGATGAACTTGCATCCAAAAAATATCGAAATGTTGTAATGGTTCTGATGGATGCAATGGGCTCACGTATTCTTGAGAAAAACCTTTCAACAGACAGTTTTCTTCGCCGAAATCTTCGCAAGGAGTTGACGGCAGTGTATCCCTGCACCACCGTTTGTGTAACCTCCTCATTTTTCTCCGGATTACAGCCTGTATCCCATTCCTGGCTGGCGTGGAGTCTTTACTTTAAGGAATGGAAACAGGTGATTGACCTTTTCCCATACAGGGATTCTTTCACAGGCGATCTGATCGATCGAAATGAGAAGAACGTACTCGACTTTATGAACTTTGATCCAATTCTGCCGAAAATTGAAGAATCAACACAAGGCTCTGTCAAAATTCATTGTGTATTTACCGATATTGCTCGGCCTCGTCTGGTCGATTTAGCCGGAAAATATCTGACAAAGATCGGATCATTTGAATCCTTATTGCAAACAACACTTGAAAAATCGAGAGAACCGGGCGATCATTTCATTTTCAGTTACTATAAATCTCCAGATGATCTGCTGCATAAAAATGGTTTGACACATCCTGAAGTGTCGGAATTTCTTGAAGATATTGACCGGCTTTTTGCTGAATATGCAGATCAATTTGAAGACACTTTGATGATTATTACAGCCGACCATGGAATGCAGGATATCAACAATCATTTTTACCTCAACTCGGTACAGCCTTTGAATGAACTGTTGCGAAATTTTCCGGCAGGCGATCCAAGGGCAAAATTCCTTTATGTCCACCCGGGTCGTGAAGACGCTTTTGCGGAAAGATTCAAACGTGAATTTGGAAATGAGTTTTTATTGTTTAGCCAGGATGAATTCCTTTCGAAAAAAATGCTGGGGGAAGGTCGGATGCACCCAAAGGTAAAAGATTTTCTCGGTGATTTTATCGCCTGCGGAATTGGGAACAGTGATCTTCTCTTTGCTCCGGATGGTTTTCGTCCTCCGAAAGAATTTAATGGACATCATGCCGGTTTGACCGCAGAGGAAATGTTCGTACCGTTGATTCTGGTGAAATAAACAAAGTGATGCTGAATAAAAAAACGGCTGAAAAAAATTCAGCCGTTTTTTTTATTCTGATTTTTCCTGTCAGCGTGTGACAGTGGTTCCAAGCGTCAGCCTGACTTCAATGGTCTCGTTATCGCGTAGAATTGTCAGAGTAATACGTTCACCCGGCAAATATTTTGCGAGCTCTTCTTTCAACTCATCGACATTGTGAATTTCCTGATCATCCATTTTTTGGATAATATCATTGACCTGTAATTCGGCATCATCTGCCGGACTATCTTTGGTGACCTGGCTGATCAGCGCACCTTCGGTTCCTTTGGGGAGATTCAACGATTTAATATCTTCCGCTGTAATATCTTTGACATAGGTACCGATCCAGGCATTTCCTTTGCCATTTTGTGCGATTACTTCAGCGTTTTGTTCCCGTTCTTCAGAGGATGGACGAGCTGCTAATGTGACATCCACGTCAATTTCTTTTCCGTCACGCAGAATATGGAGTGTAATTTTATCTCCGACACTGGTATTGGATGCAAGATAAGAAATGACATCATCCATTCCTTTGACAACGCGATCATTAATTTTTGTAACGATATCGCCGTCACTGTAAATTTCTGAACCGCTGATCTCGATGGTTTCCTTACCACCTTGAATACCCGCTGCTTCAGCAGGGCTGTCTTTTTGAACGGTCTGGATCAAAGCACCACGTTGATCATGGTCAAGCTCCAGCGCTTCATTGATTTCAGGAGTCAGGGCAATTCCGCTCATTCCGATCCATGCATGCTGGTACGAACCATCACTGATCAGTTTTGGTATGACTCTGATTGCGAGGTTGGAAGGAATCGCATAGCCGATGCCTGCCGATGAATAGGTTGACGATGAGAATGAGTTGACTACACCGATAACTTCCCCATTCAGATTGATCAACACACCACCGGAGTTGCCCGGATTAATCGCAGCATCAGTCTGAATCATGTCAGGTATCGAATAATGACCGGTTTCGTCGGATCCGCTTTCCAAGGAGAAACTGCGGCCAAGCGCTGACACGATTCCCTGTGTCATCGTCCCCGTGTTACCGAACGGGTTGCCGATGGCAGCAACGAAATCGCCGGTTTTTACCTTCGATGAATCACCCAATGTTACCGGTTGAATATCGGTCCGAGCATCGGTAACTTTCAATACGGCAAGGTCACTGTCCGGATCTGCTCCGATAACCTCTGCGTCACGCACGATACCATCATAGTAGGTTACAGTTACTTCTGCGGCATCTTCAATAACATGATTGTTCGTCACAATATGACCTTCGGTATCATACACAAAACCGGTACCGGAACCATATTGCATCGGTTTTTCATTATTATTATCCGGTTCAGGCTGTTTTTTATTCGGTCGTTCCTGTTGATTATACTGTTCGAAGAAGGGGATAATGTTCTGAAAATCGAAATTATCCCAGGGATTATCCTGACCTTGATCCAGCGATGTTGTTTTAGCCGGAATGGCAACCGAAACAAATACAACTGATGGATTAATCTGATCATACAGCGAACTCAGGGAGAGTTTTGCTGCAGCAACGTCTGTCTGTGATACGGTTTCCTGTCCCTGAACCAGTCTGAAAGCCCCGAAACTGATTGCGAGGATGAGGATTACGGATAACCAGATGATTTTTGATGTTTTTTTCATATTTTGCTCCTTTTCTTTTTTATCTTTCTTCCAGAAAACTGCAAGATAAATTGTAAATTTATATTTCATTGATAATAAGATTACTACGGATTTGTTAGCAGAATATTAACTTTCGTTTAAACCAATTCCTTAAAAACCTTAAGTTCTGATTAAAAAAACCATTTTTTAAGAAATTTTGGGTATTTTTACCGTAATTTGAAGTATAGATTGGCTTTTTAAATGGTGGATTGGAAACAAATATTTAATTATCCGTTTTTTATAACAGTAATTCGATATATTAAAAGAATTAATTGTTGTTCTTATGATTTTAGAATTCGTGCTAAATTTTCAGATAATGAATGATTCAAAGATATGCCTGTCATTGCTTCGTTGTGCTGATGCTCTCCTTGCAATGACAGATTTCATGCCAGTAATTCGAAATTTGAAATGATGTCCTGCAGTTGATTTTATACAGATTGCAGAGGCAAATGAATGGTGAACGTACTCCCTTTCCCTTTGATGCTTTCCACGCTGATCGTTCCATGATGTGCTTCAACAATTTCCTGCGCAATATTGAGCCCCAGTCCCATTCCTTGTATAAATCGCTTTTTTTCCGATCCACGGTAAAAAGGTTCAAATATATGCGGCAGATCGTCTTGCGAAATTCCCGGGCCAAAATCCTGTACGGAAATTTGAATTTCTTCCGGTTTAGCAGATGCAGAAAGGATTACGTCCCCCCCTTTCGATGAGTATTTAATGGCATTGCTCAAGATATTTCCGACAGCCTGGTGAAATCGGTTTTCATCGATCAAAACGGTCGGCAATTGATCTGGAATTTCATGAATGAGATTGACCTGATTATTTTGAGCATATTTTGTCCAATAGGTGGAAAAATTCATTAACCACTCGGCCAATGGAACAGGTTTCATGAAATACTGATTCAGCGGATCGGATTCGGATCTCAGAATAGACAGATCGCCTACAAGCAGTTCTAATCTTTTAATTTCCATTTTCATTCCGCTGGTCAGGTCTTTCGTCAGATTTTCATCCTGTATAGCGCCTAAATTCAACGAATCAACCGCAGATGCCAGAGCACCTAACGGTCGTCCCAGTTCATGCGTCAGATAGGAAATTAATTTGGTTCTGGTTTGTTCTGAAGTTTCAAGCTTCTGCGACAATTTATTAAAGGCTGCTGATAATTTCCGAATTTCGGCCGGTCCTGTCTCTGGCAGCGGTTTATTTTTACTGCCGCCTGATAAATCATAGATGGCATTGGTTGTACGATTGAGCTGTTCTTCCAGACGAATGGCGTTAAAGAGTCCTATGATGATCCCCAGAAGTATTCCACAGATCAGGATAATGACAATTCTGGTAGAAGTTTGTTTTAGTTGATTTTCAAAATAATTGATGGGTAGATTTAAACGAATGACCCCCAGTAATTCATCCTTATCGTTACTGACAGGAACCATCATTTCGATGATATCCCCTGATTTTTTAAACGGTTGATAAGGATTGACTTTCATAAACGGTTCAAAAGACTTTTGCTGCAACTGTGAAACCAGCGACGAAAAGTCCGAATTCAGATCCAGCGTTATGGGTTTGTTGTCTGAGGAAGCGATCCATTGCCATGTTTGATCAAACAGAACAATTCCGGATACCAGTTGCGGGCGAATTTCCTGGATCAGATTATTTGCAGATTCATGATCTCTCCAGATATCCGGATTTCCCTCTGCGTATCCCTTGATTAGTTGCGCCTGATATTCGATTGTCTTTTTCATATCTTTTAAGATAAAACTTGTCTCCATCGCATACGAGAGCGCGACACCTATCAATGGGATGGTGATGATGACCGGAAGAATATGACTGAGAATAAACTGCAATTTTAGATTTTTCATTCTGAACCAGGATTTGAAACAAACTTATAGCCGATACTTCGTACAGTTACAATACGTTCCGGATGGTCCGGATCCTTTTCTACTTTTTCACGCAGCCAGCGAATATGTACATATAAAACCTGCGTTTCTCCAATATATTCTGCACCCCATACGCGTTTCAACAGGTTATCGGTGCTGATCACGCGATCCGCGTCCAACACAAAAGCAGTCAGCAGATCGAATTCTTTCGGCGATAACTCCAGTGGACGATTCTCAATACTTGCCTGATGCTGAGAAAAATCAATTCTCAGATTACCTGCCTGGATAATTCCTTCTGGTTGCGGCGGTGCGGCTGTTTCTTTCCTGCGCAGGACTGCCTTCACGCGAGCCAATAACACATCAAAATCAAACGGTTTGGAAATATAATCATCGGCTCCGGCATTTAATCCCATGATCTGATCGCTGCCGCTGCGCCGGGCAGTCAAAAAAATTATCGGAATATTTTTAATCTGGTGAATGCTGGAAATGGCATCGAGACCATCCATACCAGGTAAACCAATATCTAAAAGAATCAAATCAGGTTGATCGATTTGGATGATTGCGAGCGCATCCTCTGCACTTTCCGCAGTATTGGATTGGAACCCGCTTTTTTCTAAATTGAAAGCCAAACTCCTTCGGAGCAAGACATCATCATCAACAATCAAGATTTTATTTGCCATTCCTTATCCTACTCCATTTCGATTAATATTCGAATCTTCTTTTTTCAGCTATTCGAAATATGGATTAACTCTTTGAAGAAAGAAGATTTGATGTTCTTTTCATTTTTCAAATTACTGTCCTCATTTATTTTATATACCTGTTTTGAAAATGTGTGTCAAGAAGGGATATCCTCCTGATGATTAAATCCACCTTAAGGCTGTCCTGTTCAATGATCTGCCTGTTGTTGAAATTAGCTGGATGTATCACGGTATTGAGGGGTACTTCATTTTCTTTATTAATAAGCCGTCAGAATATTTAGCTGCTGCAAAATAATAACGAAGAATCCCGCTCTTATTTCGAATGACTGCACGAAAACCGCCGGCCAGACCGTGCAGAGAGGACATGGATGGTATAATTAGCATGTTAAATTTGAGGTAAAAGGCAAAAAAATATGGGAAATGATGCAGTAAATTCGGTGGATATCGATCAGCAAATGCGCGTTGCGTATCTGGATTACGCAATGAGTGTAATTGTATCACGGGCATTACCAGATGCACGCGATGGTCTTAAACCAGTTCACCGCAGAATTCTTTTCGCAATGCAGGACATGGGTATCCGGTCCAACGGTCCGCACAAAAAATCAGCCCGTATTGTTGGTGAAGTTCTGGGAAAATATCATCCGCATGGCGACTCATCGATTTATGATGCGATGGCTCGTATGTCACAAGATTTTTCTATGCGATATCCGCTGGTTGATGGGCAGGGTAACTTTGGTTCCATCGATGGCGATTCACCGGCAGCTATGCGTTACACTGAAGCGCGAATTGCCGCGATTACAGATGAATTATTGGCTGATATTGACAAAGATACGGTTGATTTCAGTGACAATTTTGATGGAACACTGAAAGAACCGCTTGTCCTTCCATCAAAACTGCCAAATCTCCTGCTGAACGGATCAGCCGGAATCGCCGTCGGAATGGCAACCAATATTCCCCCGCATAACCTGCGGGAAATTTCCGCAGCGATGATTTATATTATCGACAATTATGATGATATTGAAAATATCTCCGTGGAAGATTTGATGCGTTTTGTGCAGGGACCGGATTTTCCGACTGGCGGTGTGATTCTTGGAAGAGAAGGAATCATGCAAGCGTATTCCACAGGACGTGGACGTATTGTAGTGCGCGGACGCACGGAAATTGAAGAAAACCGTCCCGGACGGTATGACATTATTATCACAGAGATTCCTTACCAGATCAACAAGACTACGCTTATCGAACGAATCGCTGAACTCGTACGTGAAGGCAAGCTGGATATGATATCAGATCTGCGCGATGAATCTGATCGTACGGGAATGCGTATTGTTATCGAGCTCAAGAAAAATGGTCAACCCAAACAAGTATTAAACCTGCTGTATAAACACACCATGCTGCAATCTACCTTTGGTGTCCAGATGCTCGCATTGGTAGATAACCAGCCGCGCACGCTTTCTTTGAAAAAAGCGCTGCAGATTTTTATCGAACATCGTCTGACTGTTATCCAACGAAGGTCGCGCTTTGAATTGGAAAAGGCAAAAGCTCGAGCTCATATTTTGGAAGGTTTGTTGATTGCGCTCGCCAATATTGATGAAGTGATTGCTTTAATTCGGGCTTCCAAAGATACCGAAACAGCGAAAAATGGGTTAATGACCCGGTTTAATCTTTCGGATTTACAGGCACAGGCAATTCTGGAGATGCAATTCCGCAGACTTGCTGCCCTTGAACAGATGAAAATTGAGGATGAACAGAAGGAAATAACAGCTCGCATCAACTACTTAGAAAATCTGCTTGCCGATCCGAAGCAGCAGCTTGAAACGGTGAAACGGGAAACAGCGGAATTGACTGAAAAATATGGCGATGACCGCAGAACATCCGTTGAAGCGGATGCTGTAGAACATTTGTCGGACAGTGATCTGGTCGATGATCAGTCGGTTTTTATCACACTCACCGAACGCGGATATATTAAACGAGTCAATGCAAATGTCTATCGGACTTATAACCGCGGCGCTGTCGGAGTAGCCGGTCATGGATTAAAAGAAGAAGATCAACTTTCCAAACTGGTCTTTGCAAATACCCATGATACGGTTCTTTTCTTCACGAATAAGGGAAAAGTTTATACGGAAAAAGTCTTCCGCATCCTTAAAGGGGAGCGTACGGATAAAGGAACTCCAGTGATCAATGTAATCAGTCTGGAACCTGAGGAGAAAGTGACTGAATTAATTGCTGTTTCCGATTTCAATCCCAGGAATTACCTTGTCATGGTCACAGCAAATGGAAAAATTAAACGCACTCCGCTGAAAGAATATTCCAATGTCCGCACGAATGGCATTAAAGCGATTCGTCTGGAAGAAGATGACGAATTAAAATGGGTTCTCCAAACCAATGGAAAGCTATTTATTATTATGGCAACGGAAAATGGAAAAGGACTGCGTTTTTCTGAGACAATCGTTCGTTCAATGGGCAGAACAGCTTCGGGTGTTCGCGGAATGAAGATTGCAGCGGATGATCGTCTGGCTTCGGTCGACGTTGCAGCGGAACAGGATTTTCTGCTGGTAGTCGGAGAAAAAGGCATTGGAAAACGCACCCCTGTCCAAATGATCCCGACACATGGCCGTGCCACAAGCGGTGTGATGATTACAAACAAACGTGCACTGTCTATCACTGGAAAGGTGATCGCAGCTTGTGTCTTACGTGAGAATTATGATGTGACTTTTATCACCTCTTTAGGAAATGTGGTACGTTTGAAAGGTACTACCATTCCGGTTAAAGGAAGGACGGCTCGCGGCGTTCGCCTGGTACGCTTGACCGAAGGAGCGACTGTAGCGGCTGTGACCAGTAATGATGCAGATTTAATTCTGGATGATGTGGTTCCTGAAAATGTACTTCCACCTGAAACTCAGGAGGACATGGCTGCTGACGCCTTTGAAGAAGTTGACGATCTTGATGAGGAATTGGACGAAGCTGAAGAATCGGAGGAAATTCCAGAATCGGATGAAAATGAGGAAATCCTTCCGGAAGATTCTGATAACGACGAATAAAAAAGCGGGCTGTTAAACAGCCCGCTTTTTTATTCTCATGCGACAGAGGATTGCCACGCCCTGCAGAGCTTGCAATGATAAAAGTCCGCCCTTGTGTAAAGTGCAACGACAGGATTTACCACAGTACGGCTTGCATGGCAAAGGAAAAAATCAAACCGCTTTAGCGAAAGGTGAAGGAATAGCGCGGTTATTGACGACTTCGGGCACTATCATGCGAAACAGGTTCGCGTACCCTTATCGGAATAAACAAACCACCGGTTAAACCGGTGGTTATGATTTATAAACGAAAAACTATGCTTACCCATCGAAGAAGGATGGATACTGATTTTATCTTGATGTCGAAACTTTTAAAATTCTCCCATTTGCATCGACAGTCACCCGCAGCACCAGTTTGATGGGTATTCCATCCGCTGTTTTTTCTTTTTTCTCATAAACCAACACAGCATTTCCATCTGAAGTCTCAGTAACCTTCGGATATATATTCTTAAAATCCGGATATTCCTGACAGATAGTCTGATTTACGGATTGAACTTTTTGTTTTGAAAACGCTGCCATGCAAGGACCTCAATATTACATTTTCCGTCGAATAAACGTCGGGATATCCAAATCCTGAATTTTATCAGTGTCAGAATTTTCAACGTTTTTTGTGATGGAAGCGGGTGTGTAGCCGCTTAATCCCAGCGGAGACATAAATGTTTCAAATGCGGCTTCTGCGGATGCAGAGAATTCTTTTTTCTCTGTATTAGGGGTAGGAATGATCGGTCCATCAATCGATTGCATTGATCGCATGGGCTCTGTCGATGAAAGGACTGTTTCCAGTACTTTTGTCTCCTCCCCGTGACTGATCGAATCAGGAATCGCCACGTTCGAGTAGAACGTTTTGGGTGACGTTTTTTCTCTTTCCGAAGAATTCTTTTTAACTTCCGGTTTCGTGTTCAACGATTCCAGTGGTGTGGAAGCCATTCCGGTGACAATCAGAATAATTTCTACTTCATCTTGCAGCCGATTATCAACGATCTGTCCCGGAATAATTTCAGCCTGATGGTTGGAAAGTTGCTGTAAATAGCCCATTCCTTCAACAACTTCACGGAATGAAAGGTTTTCATCACCTGTAAAGTTTACGATCATACCGGTCGCATTTTCAATCGGCAGATGCTCCAACAGCGGATGATTTAATGCCTGATACATTGCCATGGAAACCTTGTTGGGACCTTTTCCATATCCGATTGTCAGCAGGGATCCGCCGCCATTCATCATCATATTGCGGATATGAGAAAAATCGACATTAATTTCGCCGACACCGGTCAGTAACTGGCTGATTCCAAGAACACCCTGTCGTAGCACATCATCGGCAATTTCAAAAGATTCTTTTAACGAGAGATCTCGCGGGACAATTTTCAATAATTGATCATTGGGAATCGCAATCAATGTATCAGAGTGAGCAGCTAATTTATTCAGATAGGTGCGCGCATTGGTAATCCGTTTCCCGGATTCAAATGAAAAGGGAGTGTTGACTACCGAAATGGTAACTGCCCCCAGATCTTTGGCGATTTTTGCCGCAACGCCGATAGCACCGGATCCGGTACCGCCGCCCATGCCGGCTGTCAGAAAAACGATATCAGCTCCCTGCAACGCCTCACGGATTAGCGATTCGCTCTCCAGCGCTGCTAATTCTCCGATTTCCGGATTTCCACCGCAACCCATTCCACGGGTAATTCCCGGACCGATGAGCAATTTTGTCGGAGCGCTGTTTGACTTTAAAGCCTGAGAATCTGTATTGGCTGCGATAAAATCAACCTCTGTGAAATTTCTTGAGATCATTCGGCTCACAGCGTTGCCGCCCCCACCTCCCAAACCAATCACTTTAATTACAGGTTTATTGTAGACAATTTCATCACCGATTTTTTGTGTAAATGAGTTTTTCATAGGAGTACCTCGCTAATTTCCGTAATTTGATTCGGATAAAGTCTGAATTTGACAGTTGTTATATCGAAGCTGTTTTATAACATTTCTTGGATAAAGTGAACTGTCATTCAACAGGATCACTTTCGATGAAGATAACGCTTCATACAAATTTTTTCCGGATTTGCAGTTTGTTTTATTAATATATTGACGGATAATTTCTCTCTGTCCCTCGGTCAGCAGTGATTCAGCATCCGGAATCAAAAAGTAGGATGAATAGCTTTCCCCTCGCAGAAAGATTGCAATCAGAGATCGAACAATTTTAACAAAATTTTCAACGACCAGAATCACAAATTGTTTTCCTGCTCCGCACAGGTAAGGTGTAATCGCTGCGATAATACTGCAGATAACAGAACCGATTTCAGAGGAAACAGATTTGGAAACTGAAACGGTGGAATCCAGACTGCGGCTTGCGTTTGAAACCTTTTTGTGTAATAGCACATCTTTCAGGAATTTCCTGGATTCTTGTTCTGGTCTGAGATTTGTCAGAAATTCAGATGGCAGCTTATAAAGATTGCATGAAATGATATATGGTGGTATTTCCGGATTTTCCTGCGGTAAGACTTTTACAGCCTGTTCCTGTAGTAACGCTAAGATTTTTAATAATTGCTGCTTGGCTTGTTTGGGTGATAAATCAAATGGACCGGTATTGGGTGACCAACGACCGGTTTGAAAGAGAATCATCGGAGCATATTTTTTTAAAGATTGATGCAGTATCGCTTGATACCATTCAAAAATATGAAAACCACGATGATCAATCTGCCCAGTCTGATAAGCATAAACAGGATGATATGCTTCCGGACCACCTTTCCCCCAATCCAACGCATGTTCCTGAAAACCGGCGTCTGCGGAAAATATCAGATTTGACAGTATGGATTCATATTTTTTTTGCTGCAGAACATGAAGCGATTCTTTTAAAAATGAAATATCCCAATAATCGCCACCTGGCTGAAGCAGTGGAAAAATGGGGATGATTTTCTGTTCAATACATATTTGTGCATATCTGGAAAATAACTCAATAAATCGTTCCACCAGTTTCTGTTTCTTCCATTCATCCGGTGTCCAGGCGCTCTTCATGTTTGGATAATTGTAAAATTGGACGAGATGGACGCCATTTTTTCGATAATAAGACATTCTCTCCCGAAAAATGTCTACCTGTGGGGGATTACTGATAGAAAATTGTGGGCAGATAATCGGTTCAATTCCAGCCGCAGTCACTCGTTTCAGAAAATTCTCGGGGATTTCTGCTCTTTCGATGATGGAGAGCACCAGCCAGCGGGTGCCGACAGCTAACAGCTTCGGCAGCCAGTAATCCAAACTGGCTTCATCATAATGATCAGTATCACTATAATAATGAAATCCAAGCTGTTTTGTCTGATTTATCATGGAAGATTTTCTCTTTTCTTTATAAATCTTTCTACAGTATTGGGTTGCTCAGTCAGATCTGTTCTGTGCTTCCTGATCTGTCTTCGGAGCAGCCATAAATTATATTCATATTGTTGCAAGAATGGTGCCAATTTGATCATGAAGCCCGAAATCTTAAAGCTTGTATTTTTCAAAATGGCATCTGATTGATGTCGGGACAAATGTAGACTCGTTTTCCGAATCAATCGAGAAGTATTTCCAGCCCTAAGCATTGGAGAATTAAGGAAACATAAAAAAAACTGTTGCCGATTGGCAACAGTTTTTTTTATCAAAGGAAAAGACAACGATCAGACATCTTTACCGAATTCAGTTGATTCAAAACTTTTTAGATCTACTTTATCGATTTCAGGATGTTTCACAGCAAATAGATAGGCAATTCCCACAACTACCAGACAGATCACCAGGAAAATTCCGAAAAGTTCATTCTGGAAGCCTGAGTTGACGATAATCAGCGCACCGACAATAGCCAGAATGGGGATGATCCATCCGCGTACAACACCTTTGACTTCTCCTTTTATGGCAAGTTTGATTACAGCAAGATACAGGAAGATGATCAGGATGTAATTGACAACCATGGCGATTTCGGAAATGTCATGCAGACCGTCTTTCCAGATGAATTTCTGTGTGATGTAGTGCATTACTACCCAGAATAAAGCGACAAACAGTGAAAAATAACCGGAACGCATCGGCACACCGTGAACCTTGTCAACGGTAGTGTATTTGTCAGAGGAGGGCATCATTTTTCGAATCGCCAGTGAGTAAGGCAGACGAATATTGCTTAAGATCAACCCGTTGTCGGTTCCAAGAACGGAAATAATCACCAGGATCATAATCAGTTTGGCGCCGATTTGGCTGCCGACCAGTTTTGTGGCGGCAGCGGCCAGGTGTTCACTGGCTCCCATGGCAATGATTTGATCCGGGCCCATATAAGCGCTCATACCGACAAAATACATGATGTAAAGTACAAGAACGATCAGAGGGGAGAAGACTAATGCAAGGTACAGATTCTTCTTGGATTCTTTAATTTCATGGCAAATGGTAGTCGCAACAATCCATCCGTCGAAAGAAAAAAGTACAGCCGGTATAGCTTTCAACCAGGTTCCGGAAGTCTCTTTGGTAGCATGGGCAGTCCATGTGGTGACAGGATCTCCCCAGATAAGTCCTGCAATCGCCAGCAAGACCAGCGGGATCATTTTCAGGACAACGGAAGTCCTTTGGAATCCACCGCCGAGCTTGGCTGAGATCATGTTCATTGCATATAAGAACAGGATCACAACGAGGCTGATGAGTACCTGAAGTTCCAACGTGTTTTTCCAACCAAACAGATTGTTGATATAAATACCTGCAATCCATGCGATGATGGCGATTAAAGTCGGGTAATAGATCCACATATGGAACCAGCCGAAAACAATAGCGAGTTTTTTGCTCCAGAAATTTTCTGAATATGTGATCACGCCGCCTGCACTGTCTGTACGGCTGGCAAGTTCCGAAATTGCCAGACAGCCAAAAACAATACTGATCGCTGCCAGACATAACGCCAATACACCTTGTGAGACATTTCCGCCGGTTAAAGCAAGAATGTTATAGCTCTTGAAAAAAATACCGGAGCCGATAACGATACCGACGATCATGGAAATTGCTGTGAAAAGGCCATATTTTCTCTGTTCCATGTCTTCTTAATAATCCTTTCAATTGAAAAAAAATAAAATAATGGGGATTTAATCCAAATTCTAATTCTACCCTGAAAACCCACGAATGACAGTAATTCGAATAATGGAAAGAATTCATTGTTGCTCTTCATCCGAAAAGTGAATCCTTATTTCGAATTGCTTAGGGTTTACAAGACTAAACTTTCAATACGATTTATGATGACAAGATTACGAGATCCTTGATTCGATGAGCAATGCCAGTTCGTTAAATGGCTGAAGACCCAAGGATAGTCAAATTGAATTATTACGCGTAACAAGAGGTTCCATTTACTGATACAAAAAAAATTGTGAATCTTATGTTTCATATATCTATTTGTGTTCCATTTGTGACGTTTGTCAGTGTCATTCATTGCTATCGTTGTATTCTCGCTTGACAGAATATCATTCAGATTGTCAACAATTTTTTGCATGTCCTGTCTTCATTGCTTCAACGGACGTTTTGGTTTCACTTTATTTGTCAACACACCGTATTTTAGAACAGATACGATAACAAATAATCCGCTCATTAGAGCGGATTATCTTGCGGGGAAGGGGGGATTCGAACCCCCGGTTGAGTTTTACCCCAACAACCACTTAGCAGGCGGCCCCATTCAACCACTCTGGCACCTCCCCATTTTTAACTTCGAGTATTATACCATCTTTGAAAAAACGCGCCATGACTTAATACTCAGTAATTCGAATTAAGGGAGGAATTATTTATTGGTGTGTTGTTTTTGCGATGAGCGCAAAAACAACACACCAATAAGTTTTCTCTTTTTTCTCAAAAGACTTTTCCGAATTTCGAACTGCTGCTTAATATTCAGTAATTCCAAATATGGGAAGGAATCATTGTTGATGTGATGGCTTTGCTTTCTGCGTAAAATCATCACATCAACAAGTTTTGCCTGATTGATTCGAAAGATTCTTTAATTTTTCGAATCGCTGTGTTTCTGTTTCAGTTCATGATTTTTTCAGGAATAAATTTCATCCGGCATGAATTCCATTTATTTAACGATAGAATTTTAAAACCGATACGATTTCCCTTTCTTCCCACGAAAATTCGATGAGTTACACCAATACGCATTACATCTGTAAAATTTTAAACTTAAGTATGCCAAAAATCGTATCAGATATAGCAGCAACACGGAATATGGACCAGTAATTTGAAATATGAAAAGAATTCATAGTTGTTCTTATGGTTTTGCGGTTTCGCAAAACCATAAGAACAACAAACTCTCTTTCATAATCCGAAAAGTTTATCCCGATTTCGAATTGCTGAATTTGGACCCGCCTTTCGAATCGCTTTGGTTGAAAAAAGCAAGATGAAAATAGATAAAATTTAATATATCTGATAGAAAATGAAGAAATCGGATTTTGGAGCGCGTCATGAAAAAAAGCATCGTATGGATTTTTGCCGGCATAATTTTATTCTCCGGCTGCAACATCACATCGGTTGGCAAAACAACCCCCACTATCTCAGCTCAGCAGATACAGCAATGGGCGAAACAGACAATTGAGGCAATGGGTCAAACCAATGCAACATCTTCATCCGTTGTGTCAATTCTTCCACAAGCCAGTCCGACAACCCGACCAATCCTGATTCAACCAACGCTTGCACCTACTGCCATTCCGACAATCCGTTCTGTTGTCATACCAACGATCAGCTACGTCCAACCGGTGCAAAAAGCCTGCGATCGCATGCGGTTTATTGCCGATGTGACGATTGAAGACAATACAGTCCTGTCTCCCAATCAGGCTTTTCGAAAAACATGGCGAATCCAGAACTCCGGCAGTTGCACCTGGTCTCCCGGTTACCGCCTGATTTTTGATAGTGGCGATCCGATGTCCGGACCGGCATCCGTGAATATACCGCAATACGTCTCGCCGGATCAAACAATTGACATCAGTGTCGACCTGCGGGCTCCGGCAGCAAATGGCATTTATCAGGGGAACTGGATGATGCAGAACGCCTCCGGAATGAAATTTGGCACATCCGATACAGTCAATCAGGGCATCTGGGTCAAAATCATTGTTGGCTCCGAAAATCCTGCCACTCCGGTTTATCCAGGACTGCCCTCCGGAGGCAATTGTTCGATTATCAGCGTCTTCCCGCCTGCTGAAACTCGATTCACCCCTGGTCAGGAGCTGGATTTCGCCTGGACGGTTCGCAACGATTCCGGCGTCACCTGGACGGCTGCGGATTTTGACATTGCATTTGTCGGCGGAACGAACATGCTCAAACGGCAAGAGGAGACACGCCGCGATCTGCCTTATGACGTCCTCCCCGGAAATCCGCTCTCCGTCATGATCGATGCCGTTGTACCTTCCTATCCAGGACGGTTCACCATGACTTTCGGTGTGGTTCAGAACTTCGAGATAGCCTGCAGCGTTGATGTGACACTTAACGTCGCGTATTGATTTTTCTCATTCCACTGAGACGAATAAAAAAAACGTCCTTCTCCCTTTCGAGAGAAGGACGTTTTGTGTGTGGATTAAAGCAGTGCGTTATTCGGCGTTCTCGGGAAGGGGATCACATCCCGGATATTCGCCATACTCGTCATATACATGATCAGCCGTTCAAAACCAAGGCCAAAACCGGCGTGATGCGTACCGCCGAAACGGCGCAAATCCAGGTACCATTCATAATCTTCCACATTCAGACCACATTCGTGAATCCGTCTTTCCAACACATCCACGCGTTCTTCACGTTGCGATCCGCCAATGATTTCCCCGACGCCGGGGACCAGCAAATCCATCGCTGCGACGGACTTCCCATCATCGTTCAGCCGCATATAAAAGGCTTTTAATTCCTTGGGATAATCGATCACAAAAAGCGGCTTCTTGAAAATCTGCTCGGTCAGATAACGCTCATGTTCCGTCTGCAAATCGGCACCCCAGAAAACCGGATATTGAAACTTGTCTTTGACCTTTTCCAGAATCTCAATCGCTTCGGTATAGGTCACTTTTGCAAAATCCGATTCAATCACAGAATTAATCCGCTGAATCAGTTCTTTGTCATACATCTCATTGAAGAATGCCATTTCCTGCGGGCATTGTTCCATGACGTACTGCAGCACGAATTTGATCATGTCGCGTGCCAGATCCATGTCATCCTGCAGCTCCGCGAACGCAATTTCCGGTTCGATCATCCAGAATTCGGAAGCATGGCGCGCGGTGAAGGATTGTTCTGCCCGGAACGTCGGTCCGAAGGTGTAGACCTTGCCAAATGTCAATGCCATCACTTCAGCTTCCAACTGTCCGGAGACAGTCAGGCTGGTCGGCTTGCCAAAAAAGTCTTTCGAATAATCCGGATCGCCACTTTCGGTCAGCGGCGGTTTGACAGGATCCAGCGTGGTGACGCGGAACATTTCTCCGGCGCCTTCACAATCGCTGGTAGTGATAATCGGGGTATGTGCATATACAAAGCCATGCTCATTGAAAAATTTGTGAATCGCATAAGCTGTGACACTTCGGACACGGAACGTCGCACTGAGCGTATTGGTTCGGGTCCGCAGATGCGGAATCGTCCGCAGAAATTCCAGCGAATGATGCTTCTTCTGCAGCGGATAATCCGGCGAGGACGATCCTTCAATCGTGATCTCGGACGCCTCGACCTCAAACGGCTGTTTGGCATCCGGTGTCAGCTTGAAAGTTCCTTTCACGATAAACGCGGCGCCCACATTCTGACTGGCAACATCCGCATAATTCTGCAGTTCGCTGGTGAAGACCACCTGCAGCGGAGAATGGCAGCTTCCATCCGTGAGATGGATAAAGGCAGTCGTTTTATGGTCCCGGATCGATTTTGCCCAGCCGCAGACAGTGATTTCCTGGCTGTCGAATTGGGACGGAAATAAAAACAGGTCTTTGATTTCAGTTCTTTTCACTTGACACGACTCCTGATCATGGATTTTTCAATGCCTGTACAGCACTTCGAAATGAAATTTATCTTTTTTCCATAAAAAGCGGAAGCCATTATGAATGCTCCATTAATAGCGAAATGCTGATACACAGGGCGTAAAAACGGTCTTTTACGCAAAGAATTATATCATGAAGCCCTTTCCCTTCCTGCGGAGGGATTGGGGGAGGATGGGTAATTGCGAATTTTTTAGTCAAACCATTTAAAACAAAATCGCGTATGACAGACAACGGTGCCATTGCGGACGTCAAACCACAATGGCACCATACAGTTTGTCTCTCATATCATGTATGGTTATAAAAAGGGCGCCTGAATCAATCAGACGCCTTCAGAAAATTGCGCAACGAATCAGATCTGTCTCTTTGCGGAGACAGATTCTTCTGCTTAATCGTGATAATTATTTACAAAAGTGGCAAGCAGGACCAAAAAAATTGCTGAGAATGCTGCTAACATCATTTCCTTCCTTTCTTCTATTAGAAATCCTGTAAAGCGAGCACATATCAAAAGCAAGAACTGCCTTGTTCTGTGTGAGGTGCTGCGGCTTTTCCCTTTCAGGGAACAAACAGCGTCTGATCATTTACAGGACGAACCGGAGGATTGATTATTTTTCATCCGATTCCACAATCACAGCGCAAGGTTCAGCCGGAGCTGAAACGAGATTGACTGCGAATGCGATAGCGATATAACTGACAACGACAAAAACTGTGTATAACAATGCCATGAAAACCTCCTTCATCCTTCTTGGAAAGATGGTAATGAAGTTTTTTTCTTCATCCACGTTCCCCGTTTATTCACCGATTGCCTGGTGCAATCGATTTTTCGCCTGAATTAAGAATGTCATATTTTTTATATGACATTTGTCATGTCAAGCCAATACGATTATAGTCATTTTTAAGAATTATGCGGAGATTGATTACTTTATATGGAAATTCAATAAATGGAACAGCTTTTCGAATCAATCAAACAAGTTGTCAGGTTACTTTCATGCAAAGCGTAAAAGAACTAACCAACCATTAACTCACCCATTATTTCGGATCACTATGCTTTATTAATATCCATGCATAATCATCCGAGAGAAAAAAAAGCCGCAAATAATGCGGCGGTTTTCTTCAATAGATCCAGCGTGAAAAGCATCTGATGTATTCAATTACCGATCTGTTTTACCTGCCGGCAGCCATCCATTGGCCACCCAGTGGTTGCGATCGGTCAAATTCCATGTATTTCCCTTTTGATTCAATCGCATGATCGAAAACAGAAACCTCGTCTTAAGACCGGGTTTCACAGCTCCGGCACTTTTTTGTATTCGCGATACCATTGTAGAAACTTGCTTTTCGATACGCGCCTTTCGCTTCGGGTCAATCGTTTCCCAATTCATGGCGGATACATTAACACTGTAACGAAACAATTTCGAAATTCCCCAATAGAAAAGGTTTTGCTGCATATCCTTTGCGGTTCTGCCGGAACCTAAACCAGCCGCAGTAGAAATACACAAACCGATCTTGCCTGACATGGATGGATGCGGCCGGTGGGACATCCAGCGATAAGCCATATGATCCAAAAAAGATTTCAGTTGTCCGCTCATACCATACACATAGCAAGGGGATTCCAGAATAACCAGATCCGATGCTTCAATGGATGCTGCAATCGGCTGGACAGCTTCAGCATGCGGACAATAATTTTCCCCTTTTAGAAAACATTGAAAACACCCGATACAGGGAGCCGGACCATCTTTAGGAAAATAGAATTCCGAAATTTGTGCAGTTTCATTTTGAAGCGCGTTTATGAAGAGTTGTGTGATATGCCATGTGCTGCCATGATGCATTTGTCCATGCAAAACTGTGATTTTCATCAGAATGCTCCTGCGGTTGACTGAATCAGGATTGGATAAAAGAAAGCAGCGGTTCAATCGCGCTGCGATCGGTAAAATCGGAAATGACATTAAAAGCTTCCAACATTTCGTTTTCGTCCTCTGTGAGCAGTTTTCCTGCTTTCTTTTTCTTTTCAATCGAAGATTTCATCATCTTCATCATCGTTTGATCGATAAAAGACAGTTTTTTCAGGTTAAAACCGCCGCGAAAATAATAAAAATGGATAGCTTTTAATTCTTCTTCCGTCAGATTGTGCTGTTTTACGCTATTGATTGTATCTTCACGAACAGGTGAGAGTCCAACTCCGAATACTGCAATCTTTTTGCCGGCTAATGAAGGCAACAGTTTTTTAATACGTTTCAAACCGAGGATACCGGTGGCAAAAAGGCTTCCTCCATACACGACAGCATCATAGGAAATAATTTCATCGTCCTTGATTTTTGAATTTTCAAAAAGATCTGCCTGCAGTGCTTCCGCAATCCATTGAGCATATTTTTTTGTGTACCCCGTCTTTGACTGAAAGATTACAACTGTTTTCATTGATGCAGCTCCATTCTAAATGAATCATTTTTTCGATTTTTTATCAGAAATTCGAAATTTAAATCATCTTTGATGAAAAGGAAGAAAATTTGTTATTCCATTGATTTTGCCGCAGAATGCGATAACGTATCATTCTTCCCACATTTCGAATCACAATTTATTTGCGCAAAAGTATATACGGATTTTTACAAAAAAATATGCTCATTTGGAAGTATTGAAATCCATTTTCCGAGAAATTGCATGGCTTTTTCAAAAAAATCGAATCGCGGGTTTATAGTTGATGCTGAAATTGCTGCACTGTTTTGCGGTCTAAAATACCTCCTGTCAGAGCATTTCCGATGTATTGTTCGATAGAATCGGTTGTTCCATTTCGACGGATTATCATCAGAACATTGAGAATATCCGTTAAAATGGATTTTCGCATTGTCTCTCGGATATCCTTAAGATCTAACTGCATCAGCCGATCGGCAATCTTCAGACGAAGTTTTTCATGAAAAGGGACAATCTGCATCAGTCCCTGAATACCTTGCCGAATCGTAATCGGTTTCTCGTCATTCAGACAATTGAGATAGTCATCAAGCGTAGTTTTCATTCGGTCTCCATGATCCCAGCGTGCATTTGCTGCGATCATCATCAGCCCGATACTGCGTTGAAAAGAGTTTGTATCGGTTAACTTTTTTGTAAATTCATCCCAAAATGGAAAAACATCTTCATGGATTTCCGATCGATGCTGTAGAAGGAGGAGCGCCGGATAGCGGATCTTATCATCTTTTTCATCTAAACAGGACACCAGCAGGTTAAGATCATCCGCTTCTAATTCAGCGCTGATTTCTTCAAGGTTTTCTTTATTAACGCTTTGAATATCATCAATGGTCAGCATTTTCATTACACTTTCATGTCTTTTTCCTGAAAAAACTCCAAAAAAGTTAATAACAATAAACTATCACATACTGATTATGAATCGCTGGATATCCGTTTTCAGGCAGAAAACTCAGGGTGTTTTTGCAGGATGGTTTTTAATGCAGCTTCGTCGGCAACAACTGTAACATTCTGATGGAATTGCAGGACTGAAGCCGGAACCATCGGATCGATTGGGCCAAAAAATGTGCGTTCCAGAATATCCGCCTTCTTGATACCAGTGCAAACCAGCAAAATTTTACGAGCTGTCATAATCGTTCCAATTCCCATCGTAATAGCCTGTCGGGGTACTTCATCCAGGGAGTTAAAAAACCGCTGATTGGCTTTGCGTGTACTTTCAGTAAGATCGGTCAAATGGGTTCTTCGTGTGAAAACGGATGCCGGTTCATTAAAACCGATATGGCCATTGAGCCCGATCCCTAAAAGCTGCAGATCAATCCCACCCCAATTCGTAATCTGCTGTTCGTATTGATCACAAAACGCAGATAAATCGGCTGCCATGCCATCTGGAATCCGGGTATTCTGAAGATCAATATTAATGTGATCGAAGAAATTACTCATCATAAAATGATGATAGCTTTGAGGATGGTCAGCAGAAAGACCGACATATTCATCCAAATTGACCGTTCGAACTTTTGAAAAGTCCAGATTCGATTTTTTGTGTTGCGCTACCAGTTCTTTATAAATCGGGACCGGCGTAGATCCGGTTGCCAACCCAAGAAGGCAATCAGGTTTGGCTATAACTGTTTTTGCAATAATTTCAGCGCTGATCTTACCTGCAGACGCTGGATCAGCGGTTTTCCATACTGTAAAATTTGACATGCATACCCTCTTAACTATTTTATTTATTTATATTTCCATCGATATTCTGTTGACAGCAATTCGAAATCTAAAAAAATCTTATCGATTATGAGAGAAAAAATGCTGTTGTATTGTTTTAACACAACGCACACAAGCAGCGCCACAACATAGTATTTCCCTAACTTTCGAATCACTGATCTGTTGATCAACGTCGATGATAAGGAAAAAGATGGATTTATTGTCAAACATCTGTATGACGACTGAATCCATTCAATTCCGCTTTTACAACTTTTCAATCATTTCCAAATCGATACGAAAACTCTTTTCTTCGTCAGGTTGAATGAATTTCAGCTTGCCCTCAGCGCGCATCTTATCACGGCCGTCCGCATGACAATTGCCGGGTTCAAGCCCCATGACATAATCTTTTACACCCATCATTTTCCATTGAATGAATTCGTCCAAAATTTTTGGATCAAAATAAATAGCCAGTCCTTTTTGATGTTTTGGCTGGAAAATTCTTGCCAGTCCTGCATGATTAAAGTGATGGTAATAACACATCTCCTCAAATTCAACCTGGGGAGGAATGACCCGATTCCAATCGGAAAGTCCCTCTCGGGCATGCTCATTCCTGGGAATTACCTCATCAGACCGGATATCCAGGATACTATCTTCATCCAGCAGCGGATAACCCATATTCATATGGTAAAGGATCATGAGCGGAGTTACTCGATCTCCGACATTGCGGATTTTGTCCGTAATCGAAATCTTGTTTTCCTTCAGAGAACATTCGATGACCCGTTTCTGCAATAATTTTTCCGCAAACATACTCGCATGGCGGATAGACGCATGAATCCGAATTTTATCCTGATCCATTTCCCAGTATATGTTTTCAGCCGGAGTATGACCTGCTCTGCCATGTAATCCGAGAGATTCTCCAGCGTCTTCTGAAGGGACTCCGACATTGGTTAAACCGCAGGTAACCATAAATCCAAGGCTGCAGGATTTCAACCAGCCGCTTCCTTTGTCGTCATAATAAGCCGGCGCGCTATATCCATTGACAGCAAAGAACCCATAATTCATACCCTGAAAGGATAAACGGGAAATATCCGCGCAACGATCCGCCGATACGGTAAACTCCAAACCCAAACCATTTCTTACTTGAAACAAGCGGATGCCATCCCCTTTGCCTCCGATCAGGCGATGTTCTTCTACACCATACAATTGGGATTCATGTCCGATATAATTTTCGCGTTTCTGATTCATATATACTTTTCCTCCTCTTCTTTCCCCTGGGGAAATGCGCCCCGATATTTTATAAGCTATCTATCATTTTACCTTTTCCATGAAAGTGGATCAATGGCAGCCAACGATTCAAAATATCGGAAGAATCACAATTTTTCTTTCTTAATTTGAAAAGACAATCCATATTTGGAATTGCTGAATTTGGAATTCTTCAATAGATTGTCCATGCTTATAATTGTAGAAAAAAATTGAATCATTTGCCATATTGATAAGGTACAATTCTCTTAGATACTATAAAAAAGGCGATGAACAATGAAAATCAATGAAAATTCAAGTATTGAAATGATTCGCCAGTTGCCAGAACGAGACGGCGTGCATTATGCATTATTTGATTTTGACGGGACACTCTCACTGATTCGGGAAGGCTGGCAGGCAATTATGATCCCGATGATGATCGAAATCCTGATGCAGACACCTGCTCATGAAGACAAAGACAAAATCACAACAGTTGTGCGTGATTTTGTGACACGATTAACCGGGAAACAGACGATTTTCCAAATGATCCAATTAGCTGAGGAAGTGAAAAAGCGGGGAGGAAACGCAGAGGATCCGCTGACCTATAAAAATGAATACCACGAAAGACTCTTAAAACGTATCCAATATCGGCTGGACGGACTGCGCAGCAAACGCATCCAGCCGGAAGAATACCTGGTTCCCGGCGCGATTTCAATTTTGGAAGGACTTCGGTCACATGGCGTAAAATGTTATCTGGCTTCCGGAACCGATGAAAAATATGTATTGGATGAAGCAGAATTGCTGCATCTGACACCCTATTTTGCCGGCATTTACGGTGCTCAGGATGATTACATGAACTTTTCAAAAAAGATGGTAATCCAGCGGATCATTGCAGAAAACAACCTCAGCGGTCCTGAATTTGTCGCATTTGGGGACGGTTTTGTAGAAATTGAAGATACAAAATCCGTCAATGGGATTGCGGTAGGCGTTGCGACCAATGAAGCTGATCGAGAGGGAATTGATGAGTGGAAACGTAACCGATTAATCCAGGCCGGAGCAGATCTGATTATCCCGGATTTTCGTGTCACCGATTCGCTGCTGCAAATCCTCTTTCCCGTGAAGTGAGTTCTGTTCATTCGGCTGAAGATGTGAAGAATTCTTAGGGATCACATCTGTCAGTTGCAGCGATTTGAAATATTAAAAGGATGATTTTCTTTTTTTTTCATGTACTTTTAATTTAAAGGATAACACGATGCCATATAAAACTTTTGATCGTTCACGTCTGATGATTAAACCGATTTCCGAACGGATTCATGATCTCCATTTACCGCAAATGCTGGTCTCGATTGACGATCCTGTTCCTGATTTTTCCGATCCTTCCATTGCAAAAATCAGCGCTGCGATTGTTGAAGCTAAAAAGAAAAAAGCGCCAGTCATTCTGATGATGGGAGCACATCTGTTGCGAAAAGGAATGAATCCCCTGATCATTGATCTGATGAAACACGGTTTCATCAATCATATTGGACTGAATGGCGCAGGATGTATCCATGATTATGAATTAGCCCGCATTGGGGCAACGACCGAGAGCGTAGCCCGTTATATTCACGAAGGTCAGTTTGGCTTATGGAAAGAATCCGGCGAATTGAATGACCTTATCAACGAAGGTGCAGATCAGGGACTCGGACTGGGAGAAGCTGTCGGGAAGGCGATTATTGAGCGAGAATACCCGTTCCGATCTACCAGTCTTTTAGCACAGGCATATGAAATGCAGATTCCCGTCACTGTCCATGTCAGTATCGGCAGCGACATCATTCACGAGCATCCAAACTGCGATCCGCAAAAATTAGGAAAAGCCACCTACCAGGATTTTCTGGTTTTCACCAATACGATTGATCATCTGGAGAATGGTGTTTATCTCAGTTACGGAACCGCCATTATGGGACCTGAAGTATATCTGAAAGCGCTGGCAATGGCACGAAATGCAGCATTTCAGGAAGGAAGGGAAATTCGGCATTTTACAACTGCCGTTTTCGATCTGCAGGATTTGGGTGAAGACTGGCATCAGGAAATTCCAAAGAATCAGGCAGCCTATTATTTCCGACCTTATAAGACGATATTGGTACGAACCGTTGCGGATGGCGGAGTCAGCTATTACGTGCGCGGTGATCATGTCGTCACATTTCCGGTTCTGTATCACGCAATCATGGAGACTTCAGGAGAATCATAACGATGAACACGAAGCGGATAGAGGAAATATTAAGTCATTTCCCGACCATAAGAATCCTTGTTCTGGGTGATTATTTTTTGGATCAATATCTGATGCTGAATCGGGATATATCCGAAATATCATTGGAAACGCAATTGGAATGTTATCAGGTAACCGAAATCCGCAACAGCCCGGGAGCAGCCGGTACCGTCGTCAACAACCTGTGCGCGCTGGACACTCAGGTGATTACACTTGGCGCAATCGGAAATGACGGACGCGGCTTTGATCTGATGCAAGCATTAAGAGCTCGCCAGGCGGATACTCGATTTATGGTGGAGTCAGATGCCATTATGACTCCAACCTATACGAAGCCAATGTTATTCGGTAAAAATGAACCGATCCATGAACTGGAGCGTCTGGATATTAAAAACCGCTCCCGTCTGCCAAAAAACGTTGAAGATGATCTCATGCGAAATCTCCAGGAAGTTTTTGATTCCGTGGATGGTATTGTCGTGCTGGATCAGGTAGAAGAAGAAAATTGCGGTGTTATAACGGATCGGATTCGTGAAACCATCTGCGAACTTGGACGGCAATCCCCTCAAAAGCCGATTTTGGTGGATTCACGGCATCGCACCGGGAAATTTCATCATTTAATCATCAAGTGCAATCAATCTGAAGCTTTGAAAAATACCAATACCAAAACGGTTGAAGCAGCTGCAAAAGCGCTTTTTCAAACAAATCCCAGAGGATCTTTCATCACGCTCGGAAGTGAAGGAATCTATGTCTATCACAACCAAACAGGGAACCAGATTCCAGGCATCCGGGTAGAGGGGCCGATTGATATCTGCGGCGCTGGAGATAGCGCCACAGCTGGAATTCTAAGCGCCCTTTGCGCAGGCGCTTCGTATGAAGAAGCTGCGCTCATCGGGAATATCACAGCATCGATAACCATCCGTCAGCTTGGAACAACGGGAACTGCCAGCCGCGATGAAATTATCACTGTTGCGAAGAAGATCGCATCATCCGGCTGACTATCAACCAGGCTTGTGTGCAGCTATGTTGTTTGATCTAATTGGATAATCCCCGGCTCTCTATCAAATATCCAGCAATTTTGCTGCTCCCAGCAGCGTCTCGGTACCGTTTAACTGCGACAGGCGGATTTTGGTTCTGCCCCTCAGGTTGGTTTGCAGGAAATTCGGTATTTTTTCCTTGAGGATCGGTTCCAACAAGTCCCAGGAATTCACGGCGACACCTCCGCCGATGACAATTTCCTCCATGTCCAGCAGTGTGATCGCATCAGAGAGTGATAACGCAAAGCTGCAAAATGCAGAACGGATGATGGAAAGCGCATCTTGATCTCCTTTTCGGGCGGCTATGACCAATGTCCGAGCGCTGCATTCTCCAATTTCTTTTGCTGTTTGATAGAAGATGCTCTCTTTGCTGACTACTTCAAATAAACGTTTTGCATCCCGGGCAAGCGCCCATCCGGAAGCAACCGATTCGATACAGCCATAACTTCCGCAGGCGCAGGGATAGGCGTCTGCATCTTCAAATCGTACTTTGACATGTCCTACTTCTGCACCTAAGCCTTGTCCGGCATACAGTTTTCGATTCAGGATAAATCCGCCGCCAATACCGGTACTGATTTGAATATACATGAAGTGATCCGGAATGGCTTTGCTTCCATAATACCATTCGCCTAAAGCGGCTATGTTCCCATCGTTCCCCATTCGGACGGGCAGATGAAAATGTTCGCTGACCAGTGCAGGAAGAGGATAATTATCCCATCCTTTGACATGCATGGATAAAACGACTTTACTGCCATCCGCAGAAACCGGACCCCCGAAACTGATACCCGCCCCCCGGATCTTGTCAGAAGGAACCAAAGACTTTTCCAAACTTGATTCAGCAGTTTGCAGGATCAAAGAAAGAGAGGCTTCAGCCCCCATTGAAGCCGGTGTGGACACTTTTTGATAACCGAACAATTCCCCGTCAGCGACTCGCACAACGGCTGTCGCAAGTTTCGTCCCGCCAAAATCCAATGCTAAGACATATGTATCATTTTGATTCATTTGAGCAATTCTTCTTTCAGTTTTATCCCTTCATTGAAGCAATAATTCGAAATTCGGGAAAACCTTTTGAGACATAAGGGATTATTTGACTCGCTATCTTTGAAGCGATTCGCGCATGACCATGGTCATCACATGATCACAAATCATATGAATGTCTTCAACACGTTCGATGCTGTCGGTATCAATATTGATCGGAATATCGACCAATTCAATCATCTTCCCGCCTTTGAATCCGGAAAGTCCGATCGTCGTCATTCCAAGATTTTTTGCTGTCTCTAAAGCTCGAAGAATATTCGGAGAGTTACCACTCCCGCTGATGGCAATCAGCACATCTCCCGCATCTGCCAGCGCTTTCAACGGTTCTGAAAAAATCTTATCATATCCTTCATCATTGCCGAAAGCTGTGATGGCAGGTGTGCTGTCGTTCAAACAAATCATGCGAATTGCAGGCAGTTCCGGACTGCGTGTATTTTTTGAAAAATCACATCCCATGTGACTGGCAGTTGCGGAGCTTCCTCCATTTCCCATGGTAAAAATCGTTCTTTTTTCCAGACGTGCTTTTTGAATCACGTCCACTGCTTTGAGTATCTGATCTGTGGGCAAGTGATCCAGAGCGTTTTTCAATTCGAACAAATAACTGTTGATTAATGATTCGCGGTGATCCATGATATGTTTCCTCCATAAGAATCCAGCAATTCGAAATATGGATTGACCTTGATTTGTTGTACTAATGGTTTTACATGAAACGCAAAACCATTAGTACAACAAAGAATTCTTTTTATACTTCGAATTACTGATAAAAATCTTGCTCAATCATACTGCACAGCGTATGATAAACCAATATATGCAGATTCTGAATTTCATCCGTTCGATCTGCTTCCACAGAAATAAATATATCGGCGTCATTGCGCATCAACCCGCCTTTTGCTCCGCTGAGACCGATAACGGAAACTCCCAGCGTTTTTGCCAGATTGGCAGCATGATGAAGATTCACAGCATTCCCGCTGGTACTGATCGATAACAATACGTCGCCTGGTCTGCTCATGGCATACAATTCCTGTGCGATACTGAGATCAGAATCCTGATAATCATTTTCAATGGCAGACCGCAGTACCGGATTCAAGCCAAGTACATAAGCACGAAACGCCGGTTCCAGATTTTTAGCAAGGATATCTCCATCCTTCAATTCGGATAATCGTTCTTTGAGCCCATCCGGTATCTGGCGATGAATCTTAAAAGCTTTTCCTAATTCTCCGCTGATATGCAGTGCATCTGCCATACTGCCGCCGTTTCCGGCAAGGAACAGGATTCCGCCTGTTATATAACAATGCCGAATTAATTGATATGCACACGCAATCTGATCTTTGCAGGATTCAAGGGCAGGATGCATTTGGACTGCCTGTTCAAGGATTTGTTTCACATCCATTCGGAGCTTCTCAATCGGATTTATTTGGATTCTTTGGGATTCAATCGGAAAAATATCGCCGCCGGATGTCAACAGTTTGTGCAGATTCGGAATGGTCTGGCGATGATTACCGCAGACATGGAATCCTTTTCCGCCCAACATGACCGGACGGTTAACAATATTTTTACGAGGACGGTAATAATATTGAACTTTATCTTCACCAAGTGGTTCGCGATAGTCTCCGAGATCGACCAAATCGAAGTTGGCGGTAGTAAATACTTTCAGCGGATTGCCCAGATTTCTGGCAATCGAAACCGCTTTCAGAAAAACTTCCGGTCCGATAACGGATGATCCGAAATTGAGGAACACACCGCCTTCAAGGTGGCAAATGGATTGACAGAAGATTTTGAAATCCTGACCGGTACCCCAGCCGATGGCAGCGAAATCTGCTGCGGGATGCTGATGAATAATATCGGTACCGACTGCAACATGAACCGTATAGGGAATACCTAATTTCCAGGCATTATATAATAGACTGACGTCCCGATGTTCTGCAAAACAAGCTTCTGTACCGATCATCTCTCCCAATGATTCCCCGATACCCATCCCGTTTTTTGATCCGTATTGAATCGCACGGTTCATCATTGCGCCGGTTTCCTCAGCCATTCCAAAAGTGCCATCCTTCAAAGATTGCGCAACATCTTCACTGGTGTGACCAAGCAGAGCAATTTCAAAATCATGAATCGTAGCCGCACCATTGCTGGCGATATGTTGAATAAAACCTTTCTTCAACAGATCGATAATCACAGGAGCAAGCCCGCATTTAATGACATGGGCGCCTTGCATCCAGACAACCGGTTTACCAGCTCTTCTGGCGGTTAAGATTCGTTCAACAATTTCTCGAAAATCCAAAGTATCAAAAGGTTCGACCGACGAGTTCGGGAAAACAAGGTTTTCTGTTCCAACACGATTTTGACGCGCAGGAAGCGGAACAGTTTTCACTTGATGCAAATCAACAGCTGAATATGGCATGTTTTTCTCCTCATGGTTTTTCAACAGCCATTTATTGATTGTTGAAAACCATACATTCTTCTGAAAATTATAAAATAATAATTCAATCAGAACATTTCAAAAATGGAAATCCAACAATTTGAAATATGGAGAGAATATTTCGGTCAATGCTTGGAATTACTGAATATTGGATGAACCTGTTGCGAAAGCGGACAATTGTATATAAAATGAATCCATATGAACCGCACTTCCTTGAAAGATTTATCAGATTCCATTTTTGATTCAGAAAAAGAAAATGCCCTGTTGACCTGGATCTGGCTCGGATTTCTTCTTATCACCGGTTTGATTCTGTGGGGTTATTTCCTCAATTTTGGCGACATTCCATTTGACTATCATGATTGGGCAGAAGTCAATGCGCCGCGGATAGCATTTTTAAAAGATGCTGTCACAAAAGGGGTGCTTCCGTTACATATGCCCGACGCATCGGCATTACGCGGTGTTACCGATCGCTTTATGGCTTTACCGGATGTCATCTTAAGTCCGCAAATCATACTTCTCAAATGGTTGAGTGTCGGGGATTTTATTCTGGTTCACACCTGGCTGTTGTTCTCCATTGGTTTTTTGGGATTATTTGCGATCAAAAAACATTTTCATCTTTCACTGTTCAGTTTTACCTGGCTTTTTTTCCTTTTCTTTTTCAACGGACATATCTTGTCGCATTATTCTGTAGGTCATGTTACCTGGGGCGGTTACTTCCTATTCTCCTGGTTTATCTGGCTGGTCTTTTGTCTGCTTGATGGAGAAAAAAGCTGGACCTGGGTTGGCAGAACAGCTTTTCTATTATTTTTCATCTTTCTTCAGGGATCATTTCATCAATTTGTTTGGTGTGTAATTTTTCTCGCCATTCTGGCTGTCACCAAATTCAGTGTCCTGATACCGATCTTAAAAGCGGGTATTTTAGCCTGCCTACTTTCAGCAATCCGCATGATCCCTCCCGCGCTGCAGATGGGCGCTTTTGATGATGACTTTCTCGGGGGATATGGAACTCCGCTTGTGATGGCAAAAGCACTGATGCGAATCATCTCACCTGCCGACTCTTTGAACGCGGAAAAAACCGGTGCTGTTCTGGGTTGGTGGGAATTTGATATGTATGTCGGAATTGCCGGTACTGTGTTCCTGATTTTTTTTGGAATCCAGTGGCTGCTGCAACGGAAAAAAGAACATGGCTTTCCGGTATTAATTTTTCCGTTGGCTGCACTCGTATTCCTTTCGATACGAAATTTCTATCAGATCATTCGTTTCACTCAGATTCCGCTTTTTTCAGGAGAACGCGTCAGCGCTCGTTTTCTGATCCTCCCCGTCGTCTTTCTGATCGTAATGGCTTGTGCCGCCCTTCAAAACATTCTGCAAATACGGAAATTTCATCGCCTCAAAATTCTTCTTTCATCCTTGTTGCTGGTCATACTGATCATGGAACTATGGAATCATATCAGCGCCTGGAAAGTCCTGAACAGTGTGAAAGCCTTTCCATACACGTATACAAATCTGGCGATCAAGGTGGTCAGCAATCATGACGATCCGCTTTACACCAACGGACTAATCATCGGAGCATTGATATCCGGCATCAGTCTTGCTGGTTGGATCTGGCTGTATTGGCGGGAAAAGAAACAAACAGCAGTGAAATCTGGCAATGAGCATACTGAAAACGATTCAACCGATTGATGCTTGATTGAAACGGTAAACGCTACTGAGATCATGAATTCGAAATAGAAAAAGTCAATCCATATTATTAATTACGATTCAGGAATCTCATATCCATAATCACGGAGTTACTACAGATGGATCTCTGACTGCCTGCATTTCATCGGTTGGCAGAAAAGCGACTCGATCGAGTATCGTTTGCGTATCCTTATCATAAACTACGATATTGACACCATCCACATTCAAACTCTGTTCTTTTTGATTGACCAGGATGCTGGATTTTGTACCTTCGGAAATACCGAGAGCAATATTAAAAATCGTATCATTCGCATAATGCACGAAATGTCCGGAAGTAGACTTTATCACTTTTCCCGCATCGAAGATGCATATCAATCCGTTGCTGGAATTCAAAATATCACTGGGCTCTACTTCACAACGCTGTATCCCTTCCTGAAAATTCGCTTGATGATCCATAACGCTTTGATTAAACGTAATGACTGATATTAAATGCGGATCACCTAATCGCCGTATATATTCGGGGAAAAGCATTGTTGTCTGTAAATTCAGCCGGTTGTCATAATGGAGCGCGTCGGCATTCCAGGAAGAAAATTTCGAATCTTTCCGCCGATCCTCGAGGTGAAAATGTTCCTGTAGATACTGGCTTAAGTATGCAGATACTTTTTTTGCGCCAAATACATTCAGATGCCCGCCATCGACGAAATCGGTTGAATAATCCAGATGGATCTGGTCAACGAGACGATTGAAATCAATCCATGGTATGTCAAATTTATCAGCCAGTTCGGCAATGCCATTCAACTGCATCAGCAAATTTTCTGAAGAAGGTGCAGGTGTTTTAAATAAAACCAGCGGAATTTTTTCTTCCCTGCATAATTCAATGATTTTTATCAAATATTTTTCTGCAGTTGGATGCAGCGGTATCGATTGTGTCGGATAAGGACCTGATCTTTCTTGCGGTTCGGTTTTTAAAGAAAGGACATATCCTTTCTGAATATTGCGATTTCGCGTAAAAGGATATAACAGATCGGTAGAATTCAGTTCGTTTTCCACCAAACGGCGGTGATGATAAATCACTGGAAACAACATTTCCTGTTTCTTCTTGATCTCATCAATCCGCAGAACATCCATGATTTTTGAAAAAGAAAGTGGAATAGGATCCATAGCGAGGTGTGTCGCATGATTTCCCCGATCGCTCTCAATTAATCCCTCCACATAATCTGTGGCTCCGAGAACCTCAAAAAATATAACAGCGGGTTTTTGTTGTTTCAACGATTGTTTCAAAATACTATAAGAAGCCCAGATTGGCTGGCGATTTGTAACGAGATCAAAACTGGTAATTCCGCTTTGTTCCCAGATTTCCAAAGGATTGACACCACAATAGACATGACTGGTGCCAAGAAAGAAAACATCAATCGTTTTTTTCGGTTCTAATACCAGGTCTTTTGCTGCATTTACTTCCGTCTTAATAAATAGTATCTCATTGACCATCTGGAATGAATAATACAAGAGCACAGAAAATAAAATGGCGGAAACGATCTTTTTCATCATTTGTTTTTCTTCTCATCTACCATTTCGAAATATTGAAATGTTTTTTCTTCTAATTCGAAAGATTGATAAAATATTCGAATTATTTCTCATCAGAACTTCGTGTAAATAAATTGACTGGTATCGACATTGGGACCGTAGATTCCCAGCAGCAGAATTGCAAAAATCCCTGTCAAAATTACAGCCCAGCGAAACCAGAAAGGCTGACGATCCATCTTTTCACATATACTGCCGCTTCTCTGAAGCCAACTGACAGTTACGGAAATAACCAGAGCAATCAGAAGGATCTGCATATTGATTCGGGTTAATCCATATTGATACAGTTGATCATCCAGCAGGATTTGCGGATTGAAGTAAAATAGGCCTTTAATGAATCCGAATGCATCATGAATCGTGTTCGAGCGGAAAAAAATCCAGGCAAAATCAGTCAGGAAAAAAACCATTACAACACGGAGACTTTTCCAACCAAAAGAGTTTAATTGAAAAGACCGTTGTCCAATGATTGGTTTTAGAACAGATTTGAGAGAAAGCTCAATGATTTGATAAAAGCCATTGAGAAGTCCCCAAATGATAAAAGTCCAATTTGCGCCGTGCCATAATCCGGACACCAGAAAGACTATCAGGATATTGGCAGCATGGCGTATTTTCCCAACTCGATTTCCCCCCAAAGGGATATAGAGGTAATCTCGAAACCAGCTGGTCAACGAGATATGCCAACGTTTCCAAAATTCTGTCACAGATTTTGAGAAATAGGGACGGAGAAAATTCACGGGTATGGAATAGCCTAAAATTTGAGCAGCACCAATTGCAATATTTGAATAACCGGCAAAATCATAATAAATTTGCAGTCCAAAAAAAACCATCGCGATCCAATTAATGATTCCACCATGTTGAAAAACGACCGGATCATCAAAAACAGAAGCGATGAAAATGGACAACCGATCACCGATCACCATTTTTTGAAAAAATCCCCATAACATCCGCCACATGCCATGTTTAATGCGATCAAAATCAAATTGATGGTTTGTACTGATCTGCGGGAGCATATTTTTTGCTCTGCCAATCGGTCCGGACAGAATTTGCGGAAAGAAAGAAACAAATAAAGCATATTTCAACGGATTCTTTTCCGGATTGATTTTTCCCCGATAAATATCAATGGGATAGGTCAGCGCCTGAAGGATAAAAAAGGAAATACCAATCGGCATAATCCAGTTGAATGTAAATTGAATCGGCGGGATTTGTCCGATTCGTAGAATCCGGTTTAAGTTGTAGATTGCGAAATTGGAATATTTATAAAATACAAGGATACCGATATTGAGCAAAACGCACGCTGCAAGAATAATTTTTTGATGGGCGGAGCTATTCCTGATTTGATGATTATGCCTTGCTCCTGCTATGAGATTGCCCCCATTCCAGGTTGTAACAGTAACCAGAATTAATAAACCGACCGAATTGATATTCCCGATTCCGTAAAAGCAATAACTGACTAATAGGAGCCAGATCCAGCGATATTTCGACGGGAAAAGATAATAAATCGAACTGACAACCAGAAAAAACAATAAGAATAAGAATGAAGTCAATTGCATGGAGTTTTCCGATGGCTAATAATGCAGTAATTCAAATTTTAGGAAAGCCTTTTGAGAATTGAGAGAAATATTGAAAGTACAGATTCTCTGGACAGCCAAAGCCATATGCGGTTTCATGGGATCACTTTTCAGAGTCAGCCCGATCCTGTTGAGATTATTATACATGAAGAGATCATAATAATAATTTTCCAGCAATAATTCGCTTTAATCGATGAATCATTCATGGATTGAATTGTCATTGCGAGGAGAGTGTCAACCCGAAGAAGCAATCGCTTCTCATATGGCAGAAGATTGTTCCCCCCCCTGCAGGATAATAACAATGACAGGCTTTCTTTGTTTCAATATTTCGAATTGCGGATTTATCAACGATTTTATTTACAAGGAGGATTCATTTTGAATGCTACAAAAGAATCCTTTTACACGAAAACCGGAATTCATCAAGCAGCTTTCAGGCATTACGGTTTTCATGATCCAAGTATTAATACATTTCTAACACTCTTTCCAGTCAGCATACTTTATACTAAAGAAGCAGCAATTTGAATCATAAAGAAAATGATTTGCTGATTGATTTGAAAGGCTGGTTTTATTTTCGTATTACTACGAAAGAACACTAAGGATAAACTGGTAAAATAAACCCAGAAAAAAAAGTTTATTAAATAAATTAACCGAACAAGGTTTTAATTTGAAACGTTGCGGATATAAAAATAAAGGAAAAAAAAGAATTAATGGCCGGAATTGACAGATTTACACAAAGAGCACGGCGTGTACTGAGCCTTGCCCATCAGGAAGCTGACCAAAACAATGCGGACATGATTGGAACCGAACATATTCTGATCGGTCTGCTGCTGGTGGAAGGCTCGACTGCAGGCAAGGTGCTGAAAGATTTGGATCTTACAGCGGATCGCGTTCGTGAAATCTTGTCCCGTATGGACGGGTTTTCTACAGAGAAGAAAGAGAAGAAATCGGAAGAAGTATTATCTCCCGAAGTACAGGATATCTTAAAAAGGGCGGTAATCGAAGGGACTAAAATGGGGCAAGTGTATATCAGCACAGAACACCTGCTGTTAAGCCTGATCGATACACCAGAATCAAAAGCAGTTACAATCCTGAAAAAACTCGGCATCAGTCCGGAACAGGTACGCCGCCAATTAAGAAGAGTATTAGAAGAAGGGACCACTCCTCCGACAGATACACAAGGACAATCTGACACTGCCATTAAACCGGCAAAAAAAGTCAAATCGGATAAGAATGCAAAAAGCAGTTCCCCGTTGATTGATCAGCTTGCTACAGATCTCACTGCCAAAGCTGCAATGGGAAAATTGGATCCTGTGATTGGCCGAAAAAATGAAATTGCGCGGGTAATTCAGATTTTAGCCCGCAGAACCAAAAATAATCCCGCACTCATCGGTGAACCGGGGGTAGGAAAGACAGCCATCGTGGAAGGATTGGCACAGGCAATTGTGGAAGGAAATGTACCGGCACAATTGTTAAACAAACGCGTTCTCCAATTAGATGTCGGATCGATGGTTGCCGGAACGATGTACCGCGGTCAGTTTGAAGACCGTATGAAACGCGTCATCGAAGAGTTGAAAACGACGAAAGCAATTTTATTCATCGATGAAATTCACATGCTGGTAGGAGCCGGAGCATCCGGTTCGACTGTTGATGCAGCAAACATCCTCAAGCCAGCCTTATCGCGCGGAGAAGTTCAAGTTGTCGGAGCCACAACATCCGAAGAGTATCGTAAGAATATCGAGAGTGATGCAGCCCTTGAACGTCGTTTTCAGCCAATTCTGGTCAATGAACCGACAGCCGAAGAAGCCATTGAAATCCTAAAAGGATTGCGTCCCAAATATGAGGAGCATCATCAACTGACAATTTCGGATGAGGCGTTGGAAGCAGCCGTTTCGCTTTCTGTCCGTTATGTATCTGAGCGTTTCCTGCCAGATAAAGCCATCGATTTAATTGATGAGGCATCTTCCCGCGTCCGCATGTATAAGAGCCCGGCGGCAGCCGCTGCCAATCAGCTTATGGCTGACCTCCGAGAAACCAGAAAACTGATGCTGATGGCTGCAGAACAGGGACAAGACGATCAGGCAGCCGAACTGCAGAACCGAGAAGCTCAATTGGAGCAACAGATCGAAGATCAAAGCAAACAATGGGATCGGGATACTGCTCCGACCGTGAATGCGGATGATATTGCAGAAATTGTATCCATGTGGACCGGCATTCCGGTGATGCAAATGGCTGAAAAGGAATCGGAACGGTTGTTGAGAATGGAAGATGAGCTTGGCAAATTGATTATCGGTCAGGATGATGCGATTAAATCCATTGCGCATGCCATCCGCCGATCGCGTTCCGGGTTGAAAGATCCCCATCGCCCCATCGGATCCTTCCTATTTTTAGGTCCAACGGGTGTCGGAAAAACAGAGTTGACGAAAGCGCTGGCAAAATTTCTTTTTGGCAGCGAGGATGCACTGATCCAGCTTGATATGTCAGAATTTATGGAACGGCACTCTGCAAGCCGTTTGACAGGCGCTCCTCCGGGATATGTCGGCTACGATGATGCAGGACAGCTGACAGAAGCTATCCGCCGCCGTCCATATTCGATTGTCGTCTTTGATGAGATGGATAAGGCAAATCCGGAAATTCAAAATATTCTGCTGCAAATCATGGAAGAAGGCCAGCTTTCTGATGCCCGCGGCAAGAAAGTCGATTTCAAGAACACAATCATTGTAATGACCTCCAATATTGGTGATGATCTTATCAAACGGCAAAACACGTTTGGATTCTCATTGAAAACCGAAAAGAGTGATGAGGAAAAAGATGATTACAATGAAATGCGTAAAAAGCTGCTTGAACAATTAAAAAAGACCTTCCGACCGGAATTTGTCAACCGCCTGGACAGCGTGATTGTTTTCCGCATGCTGAATTTAGAAGATATGCAACAGATTACGGAAATTGAAATTCAAAAATTGAATGAACGTCTGAAAGAACAGCAAATCCGTATCTCTGTTACAGAAAGTGCATTAGAAAAACTGACCAGAGATGGATTTGATCCGGAAATGGGTGCCAGACCACTACGCAGAGTCATTCAACAAAAAGTAGAAGATCCGCTTGCGGATGCGCTGCTTGCCCGTCAATTCTCTGAGGGTGATTCCATTCGGATCACGTTGAACGAAGATAATGAGATTGTTTTACGCAAACAATCTGATCGAATCGAAGAAGTCATATAAAAAAACAACCAGGTGGATTTATTTTTCACTTGAAAAATAAATCCACTTTTTTATTATTTCACAACAATTTCTACATAAACAGTTTCACCAAATGATCGGTTATCACTGCCGAAAGCCTTCCATACCGAACGATAAGTCCCGGGTTCTTTAGGCGCCTGCAATTCTACAGAAAGCTTGCCTTTACTTCCTACAATGACAGATGGAATGGGTACAGAATCAGGCGCGCCCATCTGATCGCCGGAAACAAATCGCAGCCGATATTTTTCATTCCAGTCGCACGATCCATTATTCTGGACTTCCCATTCTTTGAGAAAAACGGACCCTGCTTCCACTTCTGTGCCGTCCTGATAATTGACATCATCCAAATAATAGAAGCTGTTGACGCAATCAGTTTCAATTTCTACTGGTTCTAATGTAGCTGCAATTCTTGTCGGCAGCATGGCTGTCGGAATGACAGTCGGAGTTTCAGTAATTTTTGGGGTACAAGAAGAAAAGAAAAAGCAAAAAGATATTATTGTCAAAAACATAAAAGTTTTTATCGTACGTATCATAATACATTATCTCCTTGCCCATTCCATTCCCATTTTTGAATAGCTGGCATCATCTCATAGGCTGTCAGATCCAGGTGAATCGGTGTGATACTGACATAACCGCGGGACAGTTCTCCGCAATCTGTTCCTTCATCCTCATCACCATAGGGTGGCAGTCCGCCAAACCAATAATAAGGGCGTCCAAACGGATCCACACAAGAAACCAGTTCATCCCGATAATATCTGGATCCGCCGCGAGTAATCTTGTATCCCCGAATCTGAGAAAGCGGTAAATACGGAATATTGACATTTAATATCGTGAAGGGAGGTAATTCATGCTTCAGATATGTTTGAACGACATGTATGATGATTTCTTTTGCAGCAGAAAAATCGATTTGATCTGGTTTGACTTCATTGGCATCGATGGAAAATGCAATGCCCTTCATATTCCAAATGGTTGCTTCCAGAGCGCTGGTAACCGTTCCAGAATAAGTAATATCCCGGCTGACATTCGCTGTTGGATTGATTCCAGTCAGAACCAGGTCAACTCTTTTTTTCAAAAAACCCAGTCCAACCAGAGCAGTACAGTCCGAAGGTCCCCCATCTGTCATGTAAGCGGATATACCATTGTCAAAAGGGACCTGTTCGACACGAAGGGGTCTTCCCAGCGCCTTTTGATGACCGGATGCTGACCAATTCTTATCCGGAGCGATGACCGTTACATTCCCGATCTTGCTTGCTGCTTGTGCCAGTGCGCAGAGTCCAGGCGCATGGATACCATCATCATTGGTTACAAGTATTTCTAAAGGATCTTTCATTCACTCCTCGTAGGCTATTCATTTTTCACCGGAAAAAATTTTACTATTAAATCATCAGCGATTCGAAATATGGACATTCTTTTTAAATAACGAGAGAAATTGTTGTTATGTTGTTTTTACAATCCGTGCAAAAACAACACAACAACATATAATTCCTACCCTATTTAGAATTGCTGTAAAAACATGATCCTTCCCATTTTTAGCACGAAAGCATCATTTTTAAACCAATCAATTCAAATTTTCATTCATAAGGATGAGATTGGTTATTCTGTAAAAATTTTCTGTAAATTATCGCTGTAGCAATTCAATTTTACAATAACTTTTTGTTTCGTCCCGATTTTTCAGGCAATTCCCACCAAATCAGGAGCTCGAAATATCCATAATGCTTTCGGATTATCGGAAGCGCTGTCTGTTGTTCACCCTTCTTTTCGTGGTTGAATTCGATCGATATTCATTTAGATTCAGAGACAGTATACAGACAATAAGGTTCATAATAACCGGCGCTGCAGCCAACCTGTCTGCATAGTCCGGATTGTACACACTTATCAAGTACAACCGCCGAATCCTGAGAGTGATTTTGAATTTGTTCTGGAATTAAGATATATCGAATGGTACCCTTGGAAAGAAGCCATTCAAAAGCTGGTGCGTCGGAAAAATCAGCCATTTCGCAGCAATCTTTATATCCGCTCAGGAAATACGCCGGATAATCCGTCAGGATATCCTTTTCATGGTGTTCTTCACCAATAATTCCATAGAGCAATTCTTCATTCAGTTCTTTGCCAAAAAGTTCCCGTTGTTTTAACCGCTGCACTTCTGACAGTTCCGCTTCCGGTAATAAAAACCAGAGGCCAATCAGCAGGGCGACGATCAGCAAAGTCAGCGGAATCCAGACTTGTATTTGACTGATTTTCCTCATACCGGTAAAATCCGCTATCCAACGGATTCCGCCATCCACTGCCATACCGGAAGAAAGCGCGATGAAAGGCAGAGCACAGGCAAGATTTCGGGCATCATAAGAGAAAAAGGCAACCCAGACAATTACTAATGGCCAGGAACACAAAAAGAAAGGAAGCCGATATCGTTTGGGGATCAGCGGCAGTCCGATAATGCTAAGTATAAAAAAGACAACATATTTTCCCAAAGATTGCCGGGCTAAAAACAGTTTATGAGACCATTCATATCGTTCGTTGAATTGTCTGATTCCATCTGCCAGCAGTTCGCCGCTTGCTGGATCAGGAACTCTGCTGTTAATCCAGCAGAGCAAATACCAAGGCAGAACGACCATGCAGGGAATCAACAGGATGAGAAAAAATTTTCTACGGCTGATACAAGCAATGCCATCTTTCAGCCAAATAGCTGCGAAAAATGGTGTCAGAGTCAGAATCATCAATCCAGCCTGTTTTGTGATGGCGGCTCCGGAAGCAAAAACAACTGCGAGAATAATTGTCTGGAACTGTCCAAATTTGTCCTTTTCAATACCTTTCAGAAGCGTATACACAGCCAGCAAGCTCATAAAGGATACCGGCACATCCATGTATCCATCCGCAATTTGATCGCCCATCAATTTTTTCATCATGTATCGCGCAATAACTGCAGCAATAAAAAATCCACTTTCCCGTTTTTGAAAGCCCAGATCGAATAACATTACAAATATCAGCAAAAAGAAAACGGGCGGGATCAAGGTGTTAAAAAGCTGAACTGCATCCTTGCCCTGCAGCACATAGCTCAGAGACCAGTTCGCCGGAACCAACTGAGGATAAGCGCCATGACTGACAGGAATTAGATTCTGAGCCCAGCTTTCGGCAAAGGTATTCCAGGAAAAAAGTGTGTCCTGACCGCTGAAGATCGTCCCGAAATTCAACCTCCAGACATGCAAACCCCAGAGCACAGCGGACACTGCGCTGCAGCCAAACACAATCCAGATTCCGAAAGAAAGGATCGAACGAACTCCTTTATTGTTCGGTACCATCTGATGAAAAGGATTGAGTTCCGAGACAAACGCGGCATAGATTCTTTGGATCATTGCAGAAAACGGCTGGCGCAAACTGCTGCGAAAAAGGTATACCAGCAAGAAGATTTCCAAAGCTATCAAGATGAGTACAACCAGCCGGATATAAATACCTGCCACAGTGAGGAGAAAGACAGCCAGATAATTCACCAGCAAACTGAGCGGGAAGCAATAAATCATGCGCTCTACAAGTCCGCCGCGTACTTTTAACGCTTTGATCAGGATCAAGCCGGGTAATGCGAAAATCTGTAACAAGCCAAGGGTTCCAAAAAAGATCATTTATGAATCCTGATTTAATCGGTATATCGTTCCGTCATCCCCGTCAAAGACAACTTGCAGGTTTTCGAGTAAAGTGGAAATCCTGGTTTTCGTATTTTCGCCATAAATTCCCTGCATCTGATCCTCAAAGGAATCGAAAACGACCAGCAGCGCTTCGCCTCTCTGAAATGCGGCACGCCCAAAATCCGTCGCTTTTACGGGACCCGTTTCATAATGGTAAAAATCCGGATCGGGTTCCTGAACATAAACCTCATGCATCGGCCAGGATGTGCGATCCATTAAAAATAAAAGAGCTGTCTCTTCATTCGTGACGATCAACTGATCCTGAGGGACATTCTCCCTCAGATAATCAACCACTTCCGATTCCTGCCAGCGAACTGCATGATACCCCAATCCGTCAATCGCATTCTGATGAGCGATACGGATGGCTCTTAAGCCATAGAAAGCCGTAAAACCAAACAACAGAATCATGCTGATGACACGCAGATACGGCTTTTTTTTCAGTGCCATATTGATCCAGGCAAAGAGAATTGCCAGCAGCCACAGAAATGCAACATGGATCGGTGTAAACATGCGGGGTCCGATCGTAATGGGAGGGAACGTCATCACAGAGACGCCAAAGATCACGATCCAATAGATAAAAAAGAATCCGCTCAATAACAATAGCATGTTGTCCATGCGGGGAATCCATTGTTCAGGAACCGAGGATCGTTTCCGAAGATTCCGGAAAATACCGTATAGCAGACTTACAAGAGGCAGCAGAATTACAAAAACATAAAGAATTTCATTTATCCATGCCGGATAAACAGGATTTTCGATCCAGGAATCAGGGATCAGCCATTGCAGGAAAACTGATTTCATTTGTTCGTTGAAACGAGTCAATTCCGCATTAAAGTCCGTGCCTTGCAGCATGCTGCGGGACGCTACCGTGGCTGTTTTTTGCAGATCATAAACAAGCCACAGAATCATGGGAAATATAGAAATCAACCCAAATTGAAAAGCGCTGCTGATCCTTTTTTTCAGCTCCTGCTTTTGGAAACAAAGCAGAAAAATGCCCCCCATAGCGATATAAGCCGCAGCACTGTATCGGGTCAGAAATGACAAACCGCAGCAGATCGCGCTGCCGATAAGAGATCGTGGTGTGTGGTATTCAAGATAGCGATCGAATAAAATCAAACCGGTCGTGCCCAGAAAAATGCACAACGGCTCGGACATCGCCCAGGAATAGGCCGGGATAAGGATCGGCGAACATGCCAGCAGCAAGCTTCCCAAAAAACTCGCCACTGAATTTTTCGTCGTTCTCTGGATCCATAGACCGATTAGGATGATCGTCAGTGCAAAGAGAACTATATTGAGTATTCCGGCTATTTTGGCGATGGAAAATCCAAGCAAGCCAAAGAAAGCCAGGAATAAAGGATAAAACGGGGGAAAATATGGCAGCAATCGGAAATCTCCAGCCGGATTGACCAAACCCAGCCCGTTGCCTGCCAGCAGATTTTTTGCTGAGGTAATATAAATCACTGCATCGCCACCCACACCGGGTCCAAGCCGCATACTCACAGCCAGCATGTAAATGCCAATCGCAGCCGCAGTGATTATTGCGAATTTCTCAAAGATTCTTTCAACCATTTGCATTCTGCGCATTCTTCCTCTCGATTCAGATACACAATCACATCGCCGAATGTTCCTGCCAATTTCAGCCCGCTTTTATCACAAGCAGCCAGCAGCGCATCCAGACTCTCCCAGCCGAATTCATCATCACTACGCTGAATAGCAGCTTCTACCTCTCGCTTCTCAATTAGAAAATACTCAACGCCCAACTGATTCGCCTCAGCCAGCGATTCTCTGGAAGGAAACGTCTCCATCAAGCCTTTGATAGCGCTGTATTGAGGAGGAGGAAAGGCATTAAAAAATCCGCCAATAAAAGGCTTTTCATGATATAGCGTATAATACGTGCCAGCCTGGTCATCGTTCAGATAGAAAGGAATCCGCATCACGGAACCTTTCCCCGGCTGCGCGGCAAGCCATTCATCAACCGGACGTGGTTTAATTTCCGAGAATTGCTGAATCGGTTCCGGAAAGAATTCAAATAGGATCAAACAGACGGTTATGACCGTAACGATCCAGCGTTGATTGGATTTTATTCGTCTCAGCAGCTCAGCAAAACCAAATCCGGCTCCGCAGGCGATGAGAATCAAAGTAAATAGACCAAAGCGCATCATGGCGCGAATCTTACCAAAAAATGGAAAGAACTTGAAGAAAACAAATCCCGGCAATATGAGAGGAATCGTTTCACGATCCAGACGAGCCTGCAGGAAAACCGGAAGCGATATTTCGACCGGAGTGCCATTCCAATGCAGATCCGTCCCCATCGCAAACACCAGACCGGTGATCGTCCCGCTCAAGATTATCGGCCATACCCAGGATGTTCCTCCCTTTTTATGAATCAACCCATAGATCATAAGTCCCAGAGCGATGACGCCGACATACAAGGTCGCTTCATTCCAAAGATCCCGATTAAAATGACTTCCAACCCATTCGCCAAATGCGAAATGCATGGTTCCCGGGAGCAGAAAATCAGTCAATCCAGCGGAATACATTCTTGCCGCACCCCAATCACGGTCAGGCATCCCACCTGATCCTGCCAAAGCCAAGAATGGCAATTCCGCTGCAGCCACTAAGGGTATCGAAAACAGAATAAAAAATCCCAATGAAAGCCAGGTATTCCGATCTTTCAGACGCTGTTTTTCAATGAACAGAAATTGGATCAAGAGCTGAAATCCGGCAATCAGACATAACATAAAGAAATAGTATTGTGAACACAGAGCGGTCAAACTTAAACCGAGCGCTGCCAGAAAAGCGGATTTTTTCCGAATCTGATTCAATCCCGGCTTCAGCAGGTCAAACCATCCCCAGAAAAACAGGGGTATCCATTGTGTGCCGGACAAATTCAGATGGCCGATCAGAAAATGTGCCTGCCGATAAGGGAGACAGGCAAAAATTGTCCCGCTGATCAGTCCAGCCCAGTTCGAACCCGTCAAATGACGCACCCAATAACACATCAATAAACCGGACAGGACGAAACTCACCAACAGTGACATGTTGTATCCGAAAGTTTCACCGCCAATTAAAGAAAACGGCAATGCCTGCACCAATTGCGCCGGCGCCATTTCTGTCCGCGCCATGTTCCAGCCTTCCGGGTAATTCAGAAACGAAACGTTCAAAGGATTGGTATGGAGAACAAATAGCGCTTTCTGCAGCCATCCGATCATCCAGATGAAATAGATGTTATCGCCAATCTCGCCGGCTATTTCGCGAAAAATATGCTGACACAGCGGCCAGGTAAAAGCAACTGCCAGTATGCAGAACCACAGCAGGAAGAATAAAAATGGTTTTTTGCGCAAAGAATTATACAAGAGCCTTCACCTCTGCTATTGGAATCATTCGCTTTTCATTCCAGGAATGTTTCAAAGCAATTACCATCTGTTCCGTGATCACACCGTCATCCAGTGTGCAAGATGGATCGGCTTCACCTTTTGTCACAGCGATGAAATGCCGCATCTCATCCAGAAACAGCCAGTTACGTTCAAATCCTTCCTGCGGCTGAAATGTCTGTTCTGAAGGAAGTGTTGTTTTATGAATGGTCACGATTCCAGTCTGATTATCCCAATGGAGGACGCCATCGGATCCGACAACTTCCATTTCATTATTGCCAGGCCTGCGGAAATAATCCAGATGAACGGTACCGACCATACCATTGTCCAACTGCAGTCCAATTTCAGCAAGGTCATCCACCGAGATTTCCAGATCACTGATTTTTCCGCTGAAACCCCACAGCATGGACACTTCTCCAAACAGCCAGCGGATATAATCCAAAGGATGGCATAATGTCAGCGCAGCGCCGCCGCCCAGATCCGAGCGTGCGCTGTAACTTTTTCGATAATCTTCCCATGGGTGCCATCCCGGCAGATATTCTCCCCAGGATACTCTGAAATACAGCGGACGTCCGATACTGCCCGATCCCATTAATTCGCGCGCTTTGATCAAACCGGGATGAAACCGATATTGAAAACCCATTAAGAGCTTTCCTTTCCCATCGGATAACGCGGTTTTCAACTCTGAAATCCGCTCCAGGCTGTTAGAAATCGGTTTTTCCATCAGAATCGAACAGCCGGCTCTGGCTGCCGGAATAGCAGCATCCAGATGGAAAGCAGTCGGATTAGCGATGATTACACCATCCGGCTTCTGTTTCAACGCCTCTTCAATATCGGTTACCACCGGAATATGCCGGATTTCATCCTCTGGCAATGTGCTTTGATGGGATCGCAGCAGAAACAAATCATTTTCTCCGCATAACTGCAGATTTCGTAAATGCCTTCTGCCAATAGAACCGTATCCTGCAATCAGAAATTTCATTGTATTTCCCTCCTGACAATCGGGCAATCGCTGCCCGAAAACCTATTTTTTTCCGTAATAGACAACATCACGATTGTTCCGTTCAACCAACACGCGTTCGGCAACGGATGTAGCGCCGTTTTCATGTCCGATCATCCAGATGGTTGCACCATCCGGAAAATATTCCGGAACTGAATCGGTTTTTAATTCGATGGTGCCAAAACCATTCGGCGCCAAAGTCAGAAATACCAGCCGTCCATATGCAGCAACCCCATAGCCTTGTTTCGCACTTTCCGGTTCCCCTTCACCCGCTGCATAATAACGCGGATATATTGCGATTGCTTTATTCACGATCAAGCCTTCTTTGTCAAAATCAGAAGCAGCCACATGCAATTTCGCAAAAACTTCTTCCTTTGTAGCCGGAATAAATCGCATAGGAATCCATTTTTCACTGAGCGGCAAAGATAAACCGATGATTAAAAAAATCAATAGCCAGACTGCACTTTTCCTGGTCAGGTTCACCGATTTTTCTTTTACAGCTTCGTCTGCATCTTTCCTGATCTCTAAAATCTGTTCATGTCCGCTCAGACGAACCATCATCATCATCCATTCCGCCAGACCAATCGAAAAATATAAGAAAAGAATCCAATCTACCGGTATCAGATATCTCCCGGCGGAATAACGTCCGACAGCCGTGCTGAGATTATATAACAGGCATATCAAAATCGGAATCAGACCGCTGCCCGAATTTTTTTTCATCCCGGCTGCAATACCCAATCCGATGACTGCATAGGACAACCCCAGAAAAATGAGATGATAGCTGCTGAGATTGGCGCTGTCCAATGTCTCCCAAAAAGCCGTCCGAGGTTTTATGATATCTTCGGGAGCAGTAAGTTCATCTCGCAGCGGGAATAAACGCAGGTTGCTGATTTCGTTATTCGCAAAATGAGCGCCAATAAAAGCCAAAATCTCTCTTGGATATGTCTGAATTGATTTTCGAATCACATCCGTCAGCATATCAGAATACTCGGCATCATTCATCCCGTCAGAGCGCGTCATATCCAATCCGCCCAAATTATAACTGGCTGCCATTTCACCGGTTTGTGTCATCGGGTGATCAAAAATAAAACTGCCCGTAATGCGCTGGTTCCGGATCAGCCATGGCGTTAGACAGCAAAGAATGGCAATCGTAAAAAATCCGCCTTCCAGGAACCCGTATTTGCGATCTTTTCGGATCCCCGCCAGCATTACAGGAATCGCCACAATCAGCAAGGAAAGGCTTTGTGTCCGAATCAGTGTCATGATTCCCAGACTACCGCCGGATAATAATGCATAAAAAAGTGATTCCGCTGAATTTTGTTTCCGCTTGTTCAGCCAGCGGATCAACATCCACACGAAAAAGGCACAAGCCAGCGCTGTTGGTAAATCGGAAAAGAAATATTTCGTCGTAGAAACATTGTGACCAAACGGAGCGCTGAGTATGGCGTTGGTTTCCCGCAGGATGACCAGCCAGGCTGCGCCGATTCCAGCGCTCACACTATGCAGGTCTTTGCCTATCAGATATACCAGAACCGGCAGCAATGCCAGCAAGAGTGTCTGTAAAAGGATCACGGATTGATATTGATTTCCGGCTATTAAATGGAAGATTGCTAAAATCAAAATATAGAGCGGCCGTGGTGGAATATCATCCCCTTTGAAACCCATCCCTTCCGCCAAACTGCGTGCATAATGGCCATAAAATGAGCCATCCGAAAACGGATATACTTCATAATTCGGTGCTCTGCCCGGAGGAGAAAAAAAGCCCTCCTGATTGGGTATACTCAACCAGATTCCGACTGCAAGCAGCCAGATCAGGAGCGGAAGCAAACGGATTATCGAGTGCGGAATCTTTTTGGCTCTCCATTGGTCCAAGATAATCCATATCAGGCTGAAAAGAAATCCTGCCAAAAGATGCCACTCCAGTAGCGGCACTGTCGGTTTTCCAAAGAAGTTGTTATCCTTCACCAATCCGATCCGCGTCCGATACACATAGATCCCTGCAGCGAGTCCAATCAGGATAAACACGAAAAAACGTCGCCATAATCCGGATTCTGAACGATAAGCGAATTTGAATTGCGGAGCTGAATCCAGCAGCAGGAACAATAAGATTTGAAGACAGATAAGGACAACCCATATCAGCAACGGGAACAAGCGTAGATAAGCAGCCTGCCAGGTATAGATTCCTGTGGAATGATACAGAAGCCACAAGGTCCTTAATCCGCTGACTACACCGAGGATCAGCAGTTGAGACCATATGAGCAAGAAGAAACGGATAGAAGCAATCCGGAGCTTGGATTGAACCCATCCAAAAAAATGCTTGTTGATTAGCGGGAAAAGATATTTAATAATTCCAGCCATAGTCAGCAAAATCAGGAAAATACGAATCTTGCTGAAAGAGAAAAGCTGTCCTTCACCGCTGCCGCCCGGAGAAAAAAGGTAAAATCCGAGGCATAGGATCCCTTCAGCTAATGACAAGCGATAAAACCATTTCATCTTTCTGGAATCCATTTAACCGTCCATCTCTTCTATTCCATCAGAAAAATTGATATCCAATGAATCTAAGCCAAAATTTTGCAGCAATATAAATATAAGATTTTCAATAAATGAAGGTGCCGCTTTTTATTCAAAAAGTCGATCTACATCTCAAATTGCCAGTAATTCGAAATATCAAAAGAATCTTTTATTAGAAAAGTCAATCCATATTTCGAATTGCTGCTGAAGTGCAGGTGCAAATGCCAGTAAAAGGGAATCATGATTGTAAAAACTGAATCACCTGCCTGCCAGTTGATTGATGCGCGAAGCCATGCAGCCGGCGCCAAAGCCATTGTCGATGTTTACCACCGCGACACCGCTGGCACAACTGTTCAACATTGCCAGTAATGCAGCCAGACCGTGAAAGCTCGCTCCATATCCGATACTGGTAGGAACCGCAATGACCGGACATTGAACCAGTCCGCCGACTACACTTGCCAGGGCGCCTTCCATACCGGCGACAACGATGATGACATTGGATTGCTGTACATCGTCCAGACGATGAATCAGGCGATGCAAGCCGGACACACCGACATCATAGATGCGCTGCACCTTATTACCCATCAGCTCACAGGTTAATGCAGCTTCTTCGGCGACGGGAATATCCCCTGTACCCGCTGTAACCACGGTTATTCCAGGGATAGAGCCATCCTTTTCTTTGGTATACAAAATACGTGACATCGAATCATAAACTGCAAACGGCAGCTTATCCTTGATGCGGGCATAGACTTCCGCTGAAATGCGACTTGCCATCACATTCGGATTTTTTGCTTTCAGGCGCAGAAAAATCTCCACAATCTGATCATCCGTCTTCCCCTGCCCAAAGATCACTTCCGGGAAACCTGTCCGCATCTCCCGTTGATGATCCAAAACCGCAAAACCTTCAACACTTTCAAATGGATAATTTCGCAGTTGTTTATATCCATCCTCAGCAGAAATTTCACCTTGAGCGATTGACGCTAACAATTTTTTAATTTGATTTTCTTCCATTGTATTTTGTTTTCAATGATCCTTTTTATGTAACCAGCTTCTATTCTTATTGTATACCAGCAATTCGAAATATGGGAATTAGGAGAAATGGAAAAAATTGTCTACAAATATTAAAGTCTTTTACCTTAATGAATAATGGTCTATATGTAATTATTCGAAAACAAGTCAAATGGAATTGATGTAAGGGTGAAGCAATCTCCTGCCAAATGAGGGAATAGATTGATACTCTATGATCGCACTGATAAATTAATCCATGAATGATTCATCATAATAATCGTTGGCACAAAGCACAAAATAATCAGAACCACAAAGAACCTCGCTCCTTATTTCACAGTATTGGATCGAAAATCAATGTTTTGAGATGGACAATTCATTGTAGAATGAAGTTAAAGGCATAAAAATGAAGATATTTACCGTCTTCCTGATCATATTTACGGTTTTGATCATGGGGAAGTCTTTTTTTTGTGCAGTTGAGCCTGCTTTCAGTCAATTCTTTTATCTTCAATCTAAAAATATCCACCTGAAACAAAATTCTCAAGCCACGGATTCCAGTTTTTCGAAATATTGGGAAAAACCGCTCTTTATTCGAAAATTCGGTCAATTCCGTCATCCATTCCGGCAATTCGAAATATGGAAAGAATTATTCGATGTTATATTGCTTTTTCACAGAACAAAAAAACAACATAACAGCCAGCTTTCTCTCTTGTATCACAAGACTTTTCAAATTTTCGATTTGATGGATCCATTCCGGTATGGGGGAACCGGTCGGTTAAGAAGGAGGTACCTATGAAAATCCGATATTGGATTGTCATTTCGGTTTTAATCTGGAATGTAGTGGTGATTATTACGCTTTTGGCAGCATCTCCGAAAAACATTGACAGTCAAAATAGCAGCGCAATCATCAATCTGCTCTCCGGGAAATGTATGGATCCGGAGGGGATCAATGCAGAGAACGGTACGCTGGTCCAATTGAACGATTGTGATGCATCATCCGATCAAAATTGGGAAATCGACAACAACAACTACCTGATTCATACTGCATCTGGAAAATGCCTGGATGTTCCTGGCGCTTCCGGAAGCGCGAATTCTGCAAAATTACAATTATGGGATTGCGAATGGGATTATCAAGATACCGATCAACGCTGGTCGCTCACTTCGGATGGTTATTTACAGAATCTCTTCTCCGGGAAGTGCGCAGATATTCCAGGTGTATCCGGAACTGAAAGCGGTTCCTACATCCAGCTTTGGGATTGTGAATTTGACAATAGTTCTGAAACCGATCAGCGTTGGTCATTCAATGCTGCAGCACAAACCTCATTTGGTTTTAATCAGAGTGGATTTGCCGGCTATCAATCCTCCGATGAAGAGAATTATTCAAATCAAAACGCTGATGAGGCTCAAAATTCACAAAACGATGATGACTGGGATGATGATGGAATCGCTGAAACAGAGGAAAATTGGGTTGCCAACACCTTTACGCCACAATATTACCTGCACGTAGATGAACCTGCGAAAGTCATCCGCTACGCCTATCAAGTTTCTCCGCAATTTCTGCTGGATGGAATCCAGCAAAACGGAGTCATCTTAACCGTTGTGGCTTTGTATGAAGATGACTGGGCATATCCGAATATCGGATCTTTTTTAGGATGGAAAACTCCGGCTTTCCAATACGAATGGCACAAAGGGGATGCGGAAGCCATCGAAATTTGGCTGGAGCGAATTTACGGACCCTGCGGTGTGCATCCGCCAGACTGGTCAGAGCAATACAATGATCCGGGTGGATCCGCCCGCTGCTATATCCTTCGCAGACTGGTGATCCACCGTCATGAGCATGCCTGGATTTACGAAATACCAGCTCCAGTAGGGATCATGCCAGTGCAATTTGATCAAATGAGCGCAGCCAATGTCTCCGTCCCCGGCAGCCGTCATGCGCAGATTTATGTTTCTAAAGGAAAACATGGAGCATATATTGATCCTTTCTGGGAATGTGCACAAACGACTTATCAGGGAACTTACAGTATTGAAGACTGGATCGGCATTTTGGAAACGCATGAATATTGCACATCAGCATATGATTCCATCAACGCAGGGAAATCGATTCTGCCCGTTTTTGACACCTCCTTCAATGTAGGAGAAGCAAACCGGCCGTTGCTTTCATCCGTTGACAATCATCCCAGCCTGGGAGTTTTTCATGGATTAGACATGTGGAGTACTTCTTTGTTCTGTGGAGTTGGTGTCGAGTATGTAACAGAATCCTGTACTTCCGGTTTAAGAACAAAATGGTGCGGGGGTGGCGGAAGCACGTATTGCCAGTATCAGGCGGAATACTCCAGACAGTATACGGAATCAGAATTACCGGAGAACAGTCTGGATATCACAGAGAGCGATTTGTGCATGCAATATGATACCGACCGATTTGGATCCGATTACATGTCGTTTCAAATGACGTTAGCCGATCCGAATCAATGCGCGACAGCCTGTGTGGCAGACGGGGATTGCGTCTCTTATGCCTATGTTCCTCCAGGAATGCAAGCTGAAAAAGCGATCTGTTATTTGAAAAATTCTGCACCTGACCCATATTATATGCAAGGAGTTGTGTCAGGTTTGCGCAGCGCCTGTCTCGAATAACACGGGAATCGCCAATCTGGAGCATTCATCCCTGAATGTCGAACTACAGGGCATTTTTTCGTAGCTATTTAAAGATTGCTTCGTCGGACTGATGCTATTCTCGCTATGACAGATTACCATGCGAGCCACACAGTGGCGAAGTTTGTCATTGCGAACCCTGCAAGGGCGAAGCAATCTCCCTACCCCACTATATAAATGGTGCCACACGAAAAGAGATTGCTTCGTCAGGCTCATGCCCTCCTCGCAATGACAACGTGTCGGGCTGATGCTATTCTCGCTATGACAGATTACCATGCGAGTCACACAGTGGCGAAGTTTGCCATTGCGAGCCCTGCAAGGGCGAAGCAATCTCCCTCCCCCATTATATAAATGTGCCACACGAAAAGAGATTGCTTCGTCGGGCTGATGCCCTCCTCGCAATGACAACGTGTCGGGCTGATGCTATTCTCGCTATGACAGATTACCATGCGAGCCACACAGTGGCGAAGTTTGTCATTGCGAGCCCTGCAAGGGCGAAGCAATCTTCTATCACATGAAAAAGGGCAATTACTATTTCAAAATGTTGATTATTAAATCTTGATAAGTAGAAATTCGAACAAAGAAAGAAACTGAAGCTATCCGGGGAGTAAAATGTATATTGGCTGGATGATCTCCGGATAGGGAGCTGTATGGAACCTGTGAGGCATAAACAATCCGGAATAACCAGCGGAAATCAATCGGATAAAAAGAGGAAAACCATGGAACAGGATCATTCTACAGATGAAATCAGGCAGGCTGCTGCAGGAATCGCTGAAAACTACAACGATTATGATGTTCCGATGTACGGTTCTTTGCTGCGACTGCCGGAAAGAAATGCCGTTATCGATATTTTGCATGATCTGCAAAAACTGCTCTTCCCGGCCTATTTTGGCGATCCTTACCTGACCCGCCTTCCGCCGCAGCAATACTCAGCATTATTACTGGAGCATATCCAGAAAAAACTCTGTAAACAAATTTCGCTGGCATTGGAAGAAACACCGGAAAATATAACTGCAGCCCGTGAAATTTGCTCAGCCATTATCCAAAAGATCCCGGATATCCAACGCTATCTGGCAAAAGATCTGACAGCTACATTCGAAGGTGATCCCGCGGCAAAAAGCAAAATGGAAGTACTTTTTTCCTACCCCGGTTTTTTTGCGATCTTTGTCTATCGCATCGCTCATGAGCTCTATTTGCGCCAAGTACCGTTGATCCCCCGCATGATGACCGAGTACGCTCACAGTAAAACCGGCATTGATATTCATCCGGGTGCTGTCATCGGAGAGTATTTCTTTATCGATCATGGAACAGGCATCGTCATCGGGGAAACAACAATCATCGGCAGCCACGTCCGAATTTATCAGGGAGCAACTCTGGGCGCGCTTTCACCGAAAAGCGGACAAGCTCGGAGCGATACGAAACGCCATCCCACCGTGGGCAACAACGTAACGATCTATTCCGGAGCTACCATTCTGGGCGGTGAAACCGTGATTGGCGACAATGTCACAATCGGCGGCAACGTCTTCCTGACCGATTCCGTTCCGGCAAATACGCGCGTCAGCATCAAGGCGCCTGAACTAAAATTCCGTGAAGCCGAGTTCTGACAAATCAATATTTACAAAGAAACGAATGTTATTCATCGCAGCATGCGAACGATTAGCCAACCCTTCGCATCAACCACCAAAACATATCGGTGTGCAGCAATTCGAAATATGGATTAACTTTTCGAATAAAAAAAAGGAAATTTGTTGTTTTTGTGCTTTTTTCAAAACAACCTAACGATAAAAACTCCTCTATATATTTCAAATTGATCGATTATCGATTGACATATATCGCGTTGTGATATAATAGCTACTATATCACGATGCGTTATAATTTATCGTGATATAAGTTAGGGCTTAGCCAAAGGAGCAGCAACTCAAAATATGGATTGACTTTTCGAAAAAGATAGAAGAATCTTTGTTGTGTTTTTTTTTATACTTCGCACAAAAAAACACAACAACGAAAAACTCTCCCTATATTTCGAATCGCTGGCAAAGGAATGAATCCTGTTTATTAGACAATCAAACCTATTTTTTAAGCCCGGAAATCGATATAAACCTATAGAGAATGAGCGTACCGATGGATTACCAGAAAATAAGGAAACGGTTTATTCCGATGAGTGAAACCATGTTCTTCATCCTATTCTCACTGCGTGAAGAAAACCATGGCTATGGGATTATGCAGGATGTTGAAAAAATTACCAGAGGCAGGATCAAGCTGGGTGCAGGCACTGTCTATCAAAGCCTGTCAAAACTGGAATCGGATGGATTGATCCAGCCAACGCAGGAAATTGAACGCAAGAAGCAGTATCGAATCACAAAGATTGGAGAAAAAATTCTTTCGGAAGAAATTGAACGGATTCGAGAGCTTTTTCAGATCACGGAGGATTTTCGATGAGTAAAACAAGAACGGAATGGTTTTCTACGTTTCGCTATGTGGTTCCAGCCGACTATGAGAACTGGATGGAAAAACTGGCTGCAGATGGCTGGAATATCGATAAAATCGGTCAATGGAGTTCCATCCGCATGGTATTCAAAAAAACAGATCCGAAACAATATCGGTACATCTTTGACATTCATACCAGCGCAAAGCGTGATTATCTCGAAACCTACCGCCAATTTGGTTGGGAATTTGTCGGTCAAATGGCAAGCTGTTTCATTTGGCGCAAAGAATACACTGCTATCCGTCCTGAATCTTTTACAGATCTGGAAAGTATCGAGAAACGCAACCGCAATGTGATGAATGCTGTGATGGTATCGTTTATCCTGTTTACAGTCATAACGCTTGTCATGATCGCTGCCACTCTTTTATCTTCATCCAGTATGAGCTCTGAGGAAACACTGCAAATGGTCCTTTTTACTGCTTGTGCAGCGTTATTTTCGACATATCTCGGATGGGTGGTTTGGAAAATTTATCACAATCGGGATCGTTAAATAAAAATATTGCTGCAAATCCAACGGATTTTTCTGTTGGATTTGCAGCAATTGTAGAACTCGGTCGGCCTTTCGAAGAAAGCGGGAAATTCTTCCCTGATTTTCTATAGCGGATAGATTCAGAGATCCTTCCCAATATATTTTCGATATTCGATTAATGACCGTTGCCGTCCGAACAAGCCATCGTGCAGCGATCGCGAATCGAACACCAGGCACAGCTAGGCCAAAACGTCGGAGGGTCACCCCGCATAACGTCGGATACCCTGGTCAGATGATCACCGCGCATCCCCCCAGATGCCTCAGACAGCAATTCATCAGAAAGTACTTCTTCCTGTGAATCCACAACATTCATTTTTTTGTGATTTGAAATTGGACTTTCATTCTCAGGTAGCATCTTCTATTCTCCTTTTAAAAACTGACAATCGATCATCATTCAACTATAATTCGGCCATTTTGCTGCGTCAAGGAATTATACACAGCAACAGCAATTCGAAATTTGGAAAAGACGAAAAAAGAGAAAGCCTGTTATTGTGTTGTTCTTATGGTTTATTTTTCCAAATTTTCGCAAATAATTTGAAAAGTCAGGTGATTTTTCAAATTGCTGAAATGAAAAAGAATCGTGTAGAATTAGTACTATTACGACGTCAACAAATTAAAACTGCAATCTAATTCAGGCACACTGCAGCGTTCAGAGAATCCCAATCGATTCGATGATCGGTTGTTTGTGTACTCTTATTTTTGTTGAAAGGAACCCGTCCATTGAGAAAAAAAATAATCATTGCTGGGATCTTTTTAATCCTCCTTTTTTTATTTTCCGGGTGTCAAAAAGCGGCGCAAAATATACAGCAGTCTGCGCAACTTTCTGCAGATGACTCAAAACTGATTCATTCAATCGACGACATTCAGGACAAACGTATCGGCGTCCTTTTGGGCAGCATCCATGACGCCTATGCCACGAAGAACTATCCGCATGCTACCGTGATGCAGTACAAATCCGTGCCAGATATCATTCTGGCAATCAAAGCCGGCAAAATCGATTGTGCGTTCATCACTCGGGAGACCTTTCTGGAAGTGATGAGGCAGGATGATACACTGGGTTTCATCACAGAATCTTTGTACCGTATTCCAATCGGCAAAGGATTCTCGAAGGGGAGTCCGCTGGTTGGAGAATTCAATGCTTTTCTTGCCGATCTGAAAACCAACGGGATTTTTGACGATATGGTCAATCGTTGGATTACCAACAATATCACCGACATGCCTGACATTGAAAATTCCGGAGAAAACGGTCAACTGAAAGTGGGACTGGTCGGTGACAAAGGACTGCCGTTTACCGTGATCCAGAACAACCGGTTGATCGGATTTGATGTGGAACTGGGGCAGCGGTTTGCTGCCTATCTGGGGAAGGAGTATGTCCCCGTTGATATGGAGTTTGGATCCCTGATTCCGGCCGTCTCTGCCGGCAAAGTGGACATGCTCTCCAGCACCCTTGTGATTACTGATGAACGAAAAAAGCAGATTGATTTCTCAGATCCTTATTATGAATTAGGAGTCAGCGTCTTTGGATTGAAAAAGAACATCGCTGCCTATCAGGTTTCCGTACCAGCAGATGGAAAGCTCATGGCCAGCCTGAAAGATCTCATCGGCAAGCGGATCGGCGTTCAAACCGGCACGTTATATGGAGAATTTCTAAGCAAAAATTATCCGGAAACCCAGGTGCTGAGTTATTCCAGCACTGCCGATATGATTATGGCATTGAAGAGCAGCAAGATTGACGGAATCATGATTGACGGTATCTCCGCGGAAGTAGCACTGAAAACCAATCCGGAAATCGGCATTCTGAGCGATGAAGTTATGTCCCTGCCAAGAGGTGTTGGTTTTAATAAGAAAAATCCGCAACTGCGGGAAAAATTCAATCGGTTTCTGGCCGAAGCGAAATCCAATGGCTTGTACGAAGAAATCTACAAGCGCTGGTACGAAGAGGATCCGGAAAAAGCACAAATGCCGGAGATCAAGAATCATCCGGACGGTCCAAAAATCATACTGGGCGTGGCAGTAGCAGATCTGCCTTTTGTGGCAGTCGTCAACAACCGCTATGTCGGTTTTGACATTGAAATGGTGCAGCGATTTGCCGAAAAAGAAGGGCTGAATCTGGAAATTACCGCTATGGATTTTTCAGCGCTTGTGGCATCTCTGGCATCCGGCAAAGTGGACATGATTGCTGACGGAATTGCCATCACGGAAGAAAGAAGCAAGCAAATCGATTTCTCTGATCCTTATATCGAGGGAAAAACTGACATCATCGCCCTTCGAAAAAATCTGGCTGTCTTTGCTCAGCAAACAGCGACGCAACCGACCGAAAATCGCTCTTTCCTGCAAAAAGTTGCCAGCAGTTTTCAGAATAACATCATCGCCGAAAAACGCTATCTGCTGATCGTAGAAGGTTTAAAAGTCACTTTTATTATCGCGCTTTTCTCCGCCATCGTTGGCACATTGCTGGGTGCGTTCATCTGCATGCTGCGAATGTCCGCCAACCGTATCCTGCGCAGTATCGCGAATGTGTACATATCCATTCTGCGAGGAATTCCCGCGCTTCTGGTCTTGATGCTGGTATTTTATGTCGTATTCGCCTCGGTGGATATCCATCCGACCATCGCAGCCGTGATCGCCTTTGGCATGAATTTCGCTGCTTATGTCTCTGAAATGTTCCGCACCGCCATTGAAAGTGTGGATAAAGGACAAAAAGAAGCCGGCATTGCCAGTGGTTTTACCTCGTTTCAAACCTTTCTTTACATCATCCTGCCGCAAGCCGTGAAACAGGTACTGCCAGTCTACAAAGGAGAATTCATCTCCATGGTCAAGATGACATCCGTGGTCGGCTACATCGCTGTGCAGGATTTGACCAAAGCCGGCGACATCATCCGCAGTCGTACTTTTGATGCCTTCTTCCCGCTGGTGATGGTATCCGCGATTTACTTCCTGCTCTCCTGGCTGCTCGGATTGTTCCTCGACATGATCTGCATCCGAACCGATCCGAAAAGAAATCGAAAACAAATGGTAAAAACACATGATTAGAACAGAACATTTATCAAAGCGCTATGGTAGTCTGACAGTTCTCAAAGACATCAGTGTCGAAATTGCGGATGGTGAAGTTATTTCAATCATCGGACCATCCGGAACCGGGAAAAGCACGTTTCTGCGTTGTCTGAACTTGCTGGAAAAACCGGATGGCGGCAGCATTACACTGAACGGGACAGCGCTGCTCGCACCTGGAACCAATATTTCCGACGCCCGCAAAAAAATCGGCATGGTTTTCCAGGGGTTTAATCTGTATGCACATCTTTCGGTTTTGGATAATGTCACTATCGGACCGAGAAAATTGCTAAAGAAAAGCAAAGCTGAAGCGGAACAGAAGGCGGAAGAACTGCTGAAGCTGGTCGGTGTGGCAGAAAAAGTGAACAGTTTTCCAGATGAACTCTCCGGAGGGCAGAAACAACGCGTTGCCATAGCACGCTGTCTGGCTATGGAGCCAGATCTGATCCTGTTCGATGAACCCACGTCAGCGCTGGATCCAACGATGGTCAGTGAAGTGTTGGCGGTCATCCGCCGCCTGGCAAAAGAGGGCATGACTATGCTCATCGTAACGCACGAAATGGAATTTGCTCGCAATGTTTCCACCCGCATCTTCTATATGGATGAAGGCGGTATCTACGAAGAAGGGACGCCCCAGCAAATCTTCGAGTCGCCACAGAAAGAAAAAACCAGGGCTTTCATCCATAAGATTCGCAGCTTTTCCTGGGAAATCAAAAGCCCAATCTATGATCTGTACGCTATGAATGGAAAAGTTGAAGCCTTTTGCGAAAAACACCTGATCCCGAAAAAGGTCACCAATAACCTGTTGCTGCTGATGGAAGAAATCCTGCTGCTGCAGAAAGATTTTTCGGATATCCGGCTCAGTCTTTCCTATTCTGAACAAACCTCCGAACTCCTGTTCACCTGTGAAGCAGCCGGAGATGCACACGATCCGCTGGACAGCGGGACCCAGGCGGATGATCTGGGTATCAAATTGATCCGCAGCCGCTGCAGTGACATTCAATACCATTATGAGAACGGGAAAAATCGGTTGATTTGCACACTCAAAGGAAATTAGTTAAACCTTTTGCCGTTTTTAAGTCACGAACAGGCTTTCAAAAGATGCTTAGGATGTTTACGAATTCATCAAGAAAAAGTATTGCAAGTTTTCTCGATTGATTTGAAAGGCTGGTTTCTATATCGAATCGCTGGCTTTGATCAACTATTCGAAATTTGGTAAAAATCTTTTGAGAAACAAGAGAAAAAATGTAGTTGTTTAGTTTATGCGCGGAGCGTAAAAACTAAACAACTACAAATAACCCCTCTCATAATTCGAATCGCTGGGCTTTGATCAGGCATTTGGTATCATTAGACTTGATCGGGATTACCAGCCGCAGCCTGTCCATCAAGCATTAGACAGTCAACAATTCGCACGATGGGTTTGCCATTCAAATCATTCTCCTCAAATGTTGGATCACTGATCGACAGGCGGATAGGGGTAATTATTTCCGGTTCATGATCCATTCGGTACCAACCGAAAAAGATCAAATCTAAAAAAGACTGGCATTCGAATGAAAAAAGAATCAAAAGTATTGTTAGCCTCTGGAATTGTTTTCGCAGCAATCTGCATGCGTTCTCCGATCGGCTCCGTGGGGCCGCTGGTCAAATTCATTAAATCCGATTTTCTGCTGAGCAGCAGCGAAGCTGGAATGATCACTACCATTCCGTTAATCCTGTTCGCGCTTGCAGCACCGCTGGCTGGAATCATTGCCCCGCGGTATAAAAGCTCCACCGTGGTTCTGTTCTGTCTGCTGCTGATTTTAGGCGGGGGATGGATCCGTTCCTATACCAACACTGCAGGATTGTTCGTGGGGACCATTTTGCTGGGCACAGGGATCGGAACGCTGAATGTGATCCAACTGGCGATTATTCGCGAGCAATTCCCTGACCAAATCGGCCTGATGACCGGCATATATACCACCTCCATGAAATTGTTCGCTGCCTTGGGTTCCGGACTCAGTGTCTCACTCGTTTTTGCACTCAGCAGTTGGCGCAATGTGCTTTCTCTGTGGTCCACGCTATCGCTGATCGCTATCATTCTATGGATCCTGATTTCGCGCTCCAAACTGTCCATCCAGGCAAAACCGGCTATTCTGCCGCTGCACGTGCTGGGAAGAAACTTTCGCAAGCCGAAGTTCTGGTTGATTTCCGGATTCATGGGCTCGCAGGCGCTGATCTATTACTGTATCGTGGCCTGGCTGCCCACCATTCTGGCAACGAAATCTTCGGTTGTGGAAACCATCGGATTGCTGATGTTTTTAGTGGAGTTTCTTAGCGTCATCTCCGGCTTTGCCGCTCCCATCTTCACTCACCGCATTCACAACGGGCTGCCGATAGTCATCATTTCCAGCGCCTGCTATTTGAGCGGCATCCTGATCGTCTTCCTGAGTAACTGGATCCCGCTGCTGATCCTCGGATGCTGCTTGATCGGTACATCCTCTGGAGCCAGCTTCAGTTATGCGCTGCTGCTGATCGGTATGAATGGAACCACCCATCAGGAGACGGCATGGCTTTCCGGTTTTTCACAGATGATCGGCTATATTATCGCTGCCATCGGCCCGGTTTTGCTGGGTTCGATCTTTGATGCCACCAACAATTGGACGATTCCTGTCCTCATTTTATGTTGTACCAGCATCAGTATGTTTCTGATCGGCAAAAAAGCAAACAATCTGACCCGATCGACAACCACGTAGCAATTCGGATATGGATTGACCTTTCAAATAAACAAAGAATCTTTATCATATCGCGAATTAATGAACATCACATCGATACAGCTATTAAAAAAAGATACAGATAACTTTCTTGTTATCTGTATCTTTTTTGCTTAAAAATATTATGGTTACTTCAGGAATTCATCCACATTGTCTTTGGTGATCAAAGTGAAATCAACCAGAATCTCCGGAGCGATTTCCTTACCATTGACCAGATCGACTGCCGCTTCCATGGCTTTCAGACCCTGGAGCGTTGTGCTCTGGGAAACTGTCGCCTTGAGACGTCCGTCTTTCACGGCTGCCAGCGCTTCATCAGTGGCATCCAATCCATAAACCAGGATTTTATCTTCCATCTTCGCATCTTCAACAGCCTTCAGCGCGCCCATCGCCATACCGTCATTCTGTGCGACGATCGCATTGATTTCCTTGCCAGAGCTCAGCCAGGTTTCAACCACTGCAAGCGCCTCATCCGTCGTCCAGTTGGCAGTCAACTCATAGACCACTTCCACTTTGCCTTTGGACTCGTCAATGATGGCTTGATACCCTTCGGAGCGGCCAATCTGTGCATCTGAACCCATCGGGCCAAGCAATAAAGCAACTTTACCCTCGCCGCCCATGTCCGCAACCGCAGCGCTCATCTCCATCTTGCCGCCGTCCACATTGGAAACACCGACAAACGTGCTGGCAATGGACTGATCCGTAATCTTCTGGTTCAGGATTACAACCGGAATTCCGGCTTCACGCGCTGCTTTGACAGCCGGGATAATCCCGTCCACTGAAGCTGGTTCCACGATGATCGCAGCGATACCCTGAGAGATAGCGGTTTCTATCTGGTTGATCTGTTTGGCAGGATCCTTGCCGCCGTCATATACTGTCAGTTTGACACCCAGTTCATCCGCCTTGGTCTGCACCGCTGTGGACATTTCCATGGTGAAGGCATTTGTCATGTGGCTCATAAACAGACCATATACCGGTTCATCCGCCGCTGAAACAACACCCACATTCATGATCAGAATGAGGGCTACTAACAACAACATTCTTGCTTTTTTCATTTTTCCTCCTTTTTCAAAATAAAAAAAACTATAAAACCTCAGCGATTCGAAATATTGGGAGAATTTGTCTTAATTGCTTCGAAAACAGACTCTCCTAATGAATTGCTGATAAGAACGGGTCTATTTGCCGCGATTTTTTGTCTTCATATCCATCAAAACCGCCAGGATGATGATCAGGCCTTTGATCACCGGCTGATAATGCGAAGAAACATTCAGAATATCCAGCGAATTGGCGATGATGGAGATCAACAGCGCGCCGATGACTGTCCCGTACCATTTGCCCGATCCGCCTGACATGGATACGCCGCCGATGATCACTGCTGTAATGGCATCCATCTCATAGCCCTGCGCGGCAGTCGGATTGGCGGAAATCGTGCGCGACGTCAACAGCAGTCCGGCAATGCCCGCCAGAAACCCGGAGATCATGTACACAACGATTTTGACTTTAAAGGTGTCAATACCGGAAACGCGGGCAGCGGTCTCATTGCCCCCGACCATGTAAACATGGCGGCCGAATACTGTCCGCGTCAAAACAAAGGCGAAGATCAGCGTGATGACGATATAGTAAATCACCAGCACCGGGATGGTATCGAAGACAAAAGCGCCGGAAATGGCTTCAAACGGTTTGGAAACATTAAAAACCGGCTGTCCCTTGCTGGCAATCAGCGCAGCGCCGCGGAAAATCGTCATCGAACCCAGCGTCACAATGAACGGCGGGATACTGCCATAGGTCACACCGATGCCATTGAATAAGCCGACCAGTGTCCCGATGAACACCGGCAGCAGGATCGGGATGATCAACGGATACTCCCCAGGATGGGCAAAATGCGCGGCCATCACACCGGACAGCGCTGCGATCGAACCGACCGAAAGATCGATCCCGCCGGTGATAATCACATACATCATGCCGGTTGCCAAAATACCGTTGATGGAAGTCTGCTTCAGAATGTTCAGCATATTGCGCCCCGAGCGAAAACCGGGAGGGCTGAAAATCATCAGGACACAGACAATAATAATGAAGGCAATAAAAATCCCCAGCTCTCGAAGATCGTCCGTTTTCCATTTTTTACTTTGTTTCACATTCATTCGTCTCATCTCCCCGTTCGGCAGGTTCATCATTACTCGCTCATAACAATTTACACAGACTCGCCCTCGTCATTCATGTTGGACGCATACTGCATAATCCGCTCCTGAGAAAAGTCCTTGCGCAGGATCTCTCCCGTCAAACGTCCGTCCGCCAGCACAATGATGCGGTCAGCCAGACCCATCAGCTCCGGAATTTCTGAGGAAATCATCAGTACCGCCTTGCCTGCCTTAGCCAATTCCCCCATCAGGAGATAAATATCGCGTTTGGCACCGACATCGATACCGCGCGTCGGTTCATCCAGAATGATGATGTCCGGTTCGCTGAGCAGCCATTTTGCCAGGACGACTTTCTGCTGATTACCACCGCTGAGTTTGTACATCTTTGTCCCACGCGAATTGGTACGAATATTCAATTTCGAAATATATGTATCGGTGAGTTCCGCGGATTTCTTCGCATCAACGATTCCCAGTTTCGCAATGCGGTCCAGTATGACAACAGCAATATTGGTTTCAACCGACTCGATTAAATTCAGACCGGTTCGTTTGCGATCCTCCGTGATCAGGGCAATTTTATGCCCGATCGCCTGTTTGGGATGACGAATCCTGACTGTCTGTCCCTCAATTTTCAAATCGCCGGCAGTCGGATGCGTGATGCCGAAGATACATTCCACCAGCTCGCTGCGGCCAGCGCCGACCAGTCCGCCGATCCCTAAAATTTCGCCATAATGAAGTTGAAAGGAAATATCGCGGAAATGGGTTCCGCGTGAGAAGTTCGTCACTTCCAACGCCACAGCGCCTCGCTGTGTTTCAATTTTCGGGTAAACCGCCGTAATCTCGCGCCCGACCATCAACTGGATCAGCGCATTTTTAGATAGTTCCGCTGCCGCATAAGTCCCGATCAATTCCCCGTCACGCAGAACCGAAATGCGGTCGGCAATTCTGAAAATCTCATCCAATTTATGGGAAATATAAATGATACCCACCCCAGTCCGGCGCAGCTTTTCAATCTGCTCAAACAAGGTGTGAACTTCTTTTTCGGTCAACGCCGAAGTCGGTTCATCCATGATAATGATGCGGGAAGACAGGGAAATGGCTTTGGTGATCTCTACCAGTTGAACCTGTGCCACGCTCAGGTTGCGCATCAGCGCTTTCGGATCCATCTGAACACCCATCGATTCGAAAATCGACCGTGTCTGCCGGATCTGTTCCTTCTGATCCACAACGCTGAGTCCGCCTAAATGATTGCGGCGAATTTCCCTTCCCATGAACAGATTCTCGGATACCGACATATCCGGAACAGGGCTCAACTCCTGATGAATCATGGAAATGCCCAGGTGCAGCGCTTCCTGCGGCGAATGAATCTGAACCGTTTTATCCTGAATCTGGATTTCACCGCTGTCAGCAGTATAAATGCCCATCAGAATTTTCATCAAAGTCGATTTTCCGGCGCCGTTCTCACCCACCAGAGCATGAACTTCCCCCGGCCGGATCTGGATGGAGACATCCTTCAGAACCGGTACGCGTGAAAAACTCTTGTATATGTGATTCATTGCGAGGAAAAACACTGACACAGGATTCCTCCATGGTTCTATATAAGGTCGTGCGTTGTACGAAAAAAAGATTCAAAGACGCATCGTCACAGAATTTATTATAACGATTTTCCGCTTGTTTTTACAAGTAAAATCAGCTTATCGAAATATGGATGAAGTTTTCGGATAATGAAAGAGAATTCGTTGTTTTTATGGCTTTTACGTGAATCGTAAATTATGAGAATCATCATAAATTCTGTTCATATTTCGAATGACTGCAAGCAAAATCAGTTTTTCTAAATTTGAAAATACCACTACAAAAAAGAGAAAATTGCTGTTATTCCCAATCATCAGGGTGATAACTGCGCAGTTTCTTGACTTCGGCACGCCGTTTCTTCTGAAACAGCCGCGCTGCTTTGGCGGAGACACCCGGATGCGTCGCTTTGCGGATTTTCGGCTTGTGCAGCGCCGCTTCCACCAGATGAGTGAAGCGCAGCACGGCATCCAGACGGTTCTGTTCCTGCGTTCGGTAGCGTTTCGCTGTGATGATCAGCACGCCATCTACCGTCATGTGATTTCCGGCGCGGAGCGTCAGCTGCTCCTTGATGTCCGGTTCCAGCGAGGGGGAATTGCGGACATCAAAGCGCAATTGCACTGCAGTCGCGACCTTGTTGACGTTCTGCCCACCTGGTCCGGACGCGCGAATATATTCGAACTGCAGTTCGTTTTCATCGATTTGTACGGCGGGTGTGATCTCAATCATGCGTTAAGTATAATCGTTCACGCCGAAATCGTCGCGGGATTACGGTTCGAAAACAGCCATTCGAAATATGGATCGACTTTTTGAATAAGGAAAAAAATTTACGCTTGTTTTTTTAAAATTTCATAGAGGACCTGAGTTTCTCACTTTTTGAAAAATCGTCCCTTTTACTCTCAACATTGGAAATGCAAAGACACTTATTCGAGATACTCAGGAGTACATACTTGACAATTTGTCATTGCGATCATAGAGAAGCAATCTCTTTTCGTGTGGCAATTTTTACGCAATGGAGCAGGGAGATTGCCACGCCCCTACAGGGCTCGCAATGACAAGTTTTACAAAGTTGGCCGCTACAATGTAATAGCAATGACAGGATTCTCACCACCGTGTGGGCATTACCGCAGACAACTTGTTTTATAAATCTTGATTTCTGGCAGTTGTAACCTGACGATTGATATCTTAAGCTCCGGTAACGATTGGTCTAAGTTACTTTCAGTTTACTCGGAGCTTACTCTTTTTTCAAAACCTGCTACTTTTGGGACAGAAACTTTCTTACAAAGCAAATTCAGGGTAATTCGGCTACTTGCTATGACCCGAAAAACCCTAATCTCCCTTTATCACGAACGCTCGCAGGATTGGACCGGCTTCTTACAAGCGCAGCGTTTTCAACTGGCTTTCCATGCGATGGCTCATCACTTGCGCCAGGTGTTTCTTTTCTTCCTTAAGTACAATGCGGAAATCTTCCGGTTGCAGCTGAGGGTACAGAGTGATCAACTCCTCGACGAAAAGGACAGAATCTATTTCTGCACGCTCGGCCATATCGTAAATCTCATCTTTATTGG
>Ga0116193_1000049_pt1 | contig 115860 bp, 99 predicted proteins | sample AD_UKC115_MetaG_FD_89892 | JGI IMG/M metagenome (GOLD analysis project Ga0116193, IMG submission 89892) | Active sludge microbial communities of municipal wastewater-treating anaerobic digesters from Hong Kong - AD_UKC115_MetaG | ecosystem: Engineered > Bioreactor > Anaerobic > Digestate...
ATATGACCGCCCAGGCGACGGCCAGAAGCAAGCGCGAGCAGAAAGACACCATGCGCGATATACTCGAATCGAGCATTCGCGCGCTCGTGGCCAGGCTCCAGGCGAGCCCGCTCGTGGATGATGTGATGCGGGAGGCCATGGGGATCACCGTTCGGGGCGGCGTGCACGTCGCGTCCGCCGAGTCGATGACTCATCCCATCGGCTGGGTGGACATCAACGAGCGTCTCCGGCACACCGTGAACTTCCGCAACAACAGCGGAACGACCGGCACGGCCAAGCCCGCAGGCACGACCGGCTGCGAGGTCTGGGTGAAGATCGGTGATACTCCGCCGACCGGCCCGAGCGAACTGCGGTTCCTGGGGGTTGCGACCCGGACTCCGTACACCGTGATCCACGACGAGGCGGATGCCGGGAAGATGGCTCACTACATGCTCAGATGGTTGAGCACTCGCGGCGAGCCGGGCCCCTGGTCCGAGACCGTCTCCGCGACGATCGCGGCCTAACGCACCACCCCGAGGGGCGTTCTCTCCGGGGCGCCCCTCGGAGACTTGTAGCCGACCAGGATGCAGGAAAGCGTTACTCCAACAAAGAAACCTTTCATGAGGCAGGATTGCGCTGTACTACGATCATGGCCTGCGCACATTCCGCAAACGCGGGACCACAAACCGGATTCATCGAATGGGGTGAGACCATATGGTGACTGGGATGGAACGCATAGTATGTCCCTCCTGTGGGACGAACAACTTCCCACAAAGTCCGGTCCGCTGGAAGTGCGGCAAACCTCTCCGTAAACGAGCGTAGAATTCGGGGGCCATGCCTAGTCGTCCGCAAGCGCAGGCGCCCCATAGGACCGCACCTCCACCACCTGCACCCGGTGTCCAGAGCCAACCGACCTCCTGCACTGTCTGCAACCTCGCAGCTTTGCCTGGGGAAGAGATATGCCCTCGTTGCGGCGTGCCCCTACTGCCCGGGCGGTACCCGGATATGCTGCTTATCCATCTTGACCATCTCCACAAGGACCCACTGGTCAAGCTGATGTGGGACACGAGGGATAAGAAAGCCACGGAGACACAGATCATCAAGTTCCTGAAGGACCAGGGATACCCTATCGAGAGGCATAGCCTCTACCCCCAGATCATTGATGCCAGGGGAGACGGCCCGTATGTCAACTGCAACCATCTGAATCACGATACTCCCAAGAAACGGCTAGAGTGTAAGCAGAGAGAGGCGGCAAAGCTTGCTGTTAGGACGATACGTCATCATTTCGGCTTCTTGGAACGGTTGCAGATGTGGGCAGAGGGCGGCGTAACCCATGCCATGTGGGGCTGTAATGAGCGGCATCATCCCGCCTGCCCATTGTGCCGGAACAGGGAAGGGATGCTCATACCCGCATCGTCGCGCTTTGTTACGATTCTGCACCCCGGATGCAACTGCTCTTTGGAGCCAATGGACATGATGGCGGAGCAACGTATCAAGAAGGTCTTGGCTTATCTGGGCAAGATGTACCCGGAGCGCGCATCTACAGTCGAACGCAATCTTACCAGATGCGGTGTTCGAGGTCTAGGTGGCACTAGATCAGCGACGATGGGCTGCGGCGTGTACGTGCTTCCGGCGATTTTGCTCCCTGTCATCGTCAGTCTGCTCCTACGCTGAGTACCTGAGCTGGTACGATGTTGGTTCCCGGGATTCCGTATCGGTGTCCTCTGCCAGTGATCAATGCAATCGATCAGGAGTTGCGACACGCGCTGCAGGTTGGCTACTCACTTCCTGCTCAGCGCCTTGTCGATCCGGCGGTCGAGTTCCCTGCAGGTATCCGGCACGGAGCGCTTGCCGAGCCACATGAGGTCCATGACCTCGGTGGTGACGTTGCCCATTTCGAGGTACTTCGGCGTGAAGGGGAGCGGGCGGCCGTGCTCGATCTCGCCGATGAAGACCGATTCGCCGTCGGGAGGCGGGGTGAGATACTCCTTCGAGCGGGCGACCGACTTCCGCGCAGGCGTGGAGAAGTCCGAGCCGACCATGATCGCCTGCCCCTCCGGGCCGGTCAGGAACTTGATGTAGCGCCAGGCCGCCTCCTTGTTCCGGCTCTTCGAGGGGATGCAGAGCGCCGACCCGTAGGCGTTGTTCGCCCGGAACTTCCCCTTCGGGAGCGGCGCGACATCCCACCGGAAGCGCGTCACCTTCGAGAGCGTCGGCACGTCCCAGTGGCCGCCGAACATCATGGCGACCTTGCCCGTCATGAACATCTCGTAGCCGCCCATGTCCGCCAGTTCGCCGGGCCGCGTGGTCACGTGGTGCTTGAACCGGAGATCGACGAGCCACTGGAGCGCTTCGATCACCTCCGGCGTGTTCATCGTGCTGCGCGTCGGACGGTGGGGGTCATCGACCACCTCGCCGCCGTTCTGCCAGACGAAGTGCCGCCAGTCGCCGATGAGCGTGCCGAACTGGTCGATCCGCCCGTCCTCATCGAAGTCGAATGTGAGCGCCTTCGCCGCCCGGAGGTAGTCGTCCCGCGTCCAACCCTGTTTCGGGTAGGGCGCGCCGGCCTCGTCGAAGAGGTCCCTGTTGTAGAAGACGACGCCGATAGCGATGTCGTTTGGGAGGCCGTAGATGTCGCCCCGCCAACGGTATGAGTCGAGGGCACGAGGGTAGAAGTCGGGGAGGTCGAGGTCGCCGTCGCGCTCGATGTAGGGCTGGAGGTTCTCCAGGGCGCCGCTGTCCACGAACTTCGGGAAGCGGCTCGACTCCATGAAGATGACGTCCGGCGCGACCCCGGCGGCGGTCATGGTCTGGAATTTGTCCCAGTACTGGGCGTAGGGGAGGTTCTCGAAGCGCACCTTGATGTCCGGGTTCAGGCGCATGAACTCCTTCGTGGCCTTCCGCCAGACCTCGAGCTGATCGGGCGTCGCGCGGGTGAGGTAGACGATCTCCGTCGTCCCCTGCCCCGTTCGCTGCCGACCGCAGCCGGAGAGGAGCGCGACGCCGATGATGAGTGCAAGTATGGAGAGCCTTCTCACGAGCGAAGCCTCCGTAACGAGCAACGAGTAACGAGTAAGGGGCAACAGGTCTCCCTTACTCATCACTCCTTACTCGTTAGCCCTACGTCCCTCGCAGGATGGCGAGCCGCTCCTGCAGCTTCTCGCGCTTCTCGGTGAGTTCCTGCGCGATGCGGCGCTCCTTCTCGACGACGGCCGGGGCGGCCTTCGAGAGGAACTGCTCATTGGAGAGCTTACCCGAACTGCGGGCGAGATCCTTCTCGACGCTCGCCAGTTCGTTCGTGATCCGCGCGATTTCCTTGTCCACGTCGATCAGCCCCGCGAGCGGGATGTAGACGTCTGCGACGGGCAGGTGGGCGGAGACGCACTTCGTCTCGCCGGTTGCGGGCGACTCGGCGGCGATGTCGAGCTTGCTCACCTTGGCGAGGATCTCGATGCTCGTCCGGCCGCTTCGGACGGCCTCCCCGGCGTCGTCGGTCTTGGGAACGAGCGCGCACTCGACCTTCTTGTCGGGCGTGATGCCGCTCTCCGCGCGAAGGTTGCGGATCGACCGGACGATCTCCATGATGGCGCTCACCTGCGCCTCCGCGGATGCGTCACGGAGCGAGTCGTCGGACTTCGGGTACTCGGCGATCATGATGCTCTCGCCCTCGTGCGGGATCGACTGCCAGATCTGCTCGGTGATGAACGGCATGATCGGGTGCAGCAGGCGCATCGAGGTCTCGAGCACATGCCAGAGCACCCACTTCACGGCGGCGCCGTCGTCGCCGCGGAGCCTGGGCTTCGCCATCTCGATGTACCAGTCCGCATATTCGTTCCAGAGGAACTCGTAGAGCGCACGGGCCGCATCGTCCATATCGTACCCACCGAGGCCGGTGTTGACGGAGGCGATCGTATCCTGCAGGCGGCTGAGGATCCATCTGTCCTCCAGCGTGAGCTTCACCGCCGGAGGAGCCTCGGGGATGGCGTGACCCGTCTCCTCCAAGCCGAGGAGCACGAACCGCGAGATGTTCCATATCTTGTTGCTGAAGTAGCGGACCGACTCCACGCGGCCCTCGGAGAAGCGCATGTCCTGGTTCTTGCCGGTCTGCTGGATCAGCGCGAACCGGAGGGCATCGGCCCCGTACTTCTCGACGGTATCGAGCGGATCGACTCCGGTGCCGAGCGACTTGCTCATGCGGCGGCCTTCCTCGTTCAGCACCGTCGCGTAGATGTAGACATCGTGGAACGGGATCTGCTTGCGGAAGTACAGGCTCGTCATGATCATCCGCGAGACCCAGAGGTAGATGATGTCGCGGGCGGTGACCAGCACGGACGTCGGGTAGAAGTACTCGAGCTCCGGCGTCTCCTTCGGCCAGCCCATCGTGGCGAACGGCCAGAGCGCCGACGAGAACCAGGTGTCGAGCACATCGGGGTCCTGCTCCAGGTTGCACGAGCCGCACTTCCTGCACGCCTCCGCCTGAGTCTTGGCGGCGGTGTACTCCCCGCAGTCGAGGCACTTCCAGACCGGGATGCGATGCCCCCACCAGAGCTGGCGGGAGATGCACCAGTCGCGGATGTTCTCCATCCAGTTGATGTAGGTCTCCGCGTAGCGCTCGGGGACGAAGCGGACCTCGCCGCTCTTCACGACGTCGATGGCGGGCTTGGCGATCTCGGTCATCTTCGCGAACCACTGCTCGGAGAGGAGCGGCTCGATCGTCGAACCGCACCGGGCGCACGTGCCGACGGAGTGCACGTAGTCCTCCTCGCGCACGAGCAGGTCGTTGGCGCGCAGTTCCTCGATGATCGCCTCCCGCGCGGCATAGCGGTCCATGCCGGCGAATCGTCCGGCCTCCTCGGTCATCGAGCCGTCGGTACCGATGACGATGATCTGCGGGAGGTTGTGGCGCATGCCGATCTCGAAGTCGTTCAGATCGTGGGCGGGCGTCACCTTGACCGCGCCGGTGCCGAACTCGGGATCGACGTGGGCATCGGCGACGATGGGTATCGCACGGCCCATGATCGGCAGGATCGCGTTCTTGCCGATCACGCCGGTGTAGCGCTGATCGTCAGGGTTGACGGCGATGGCTGTATCGCCGAGCATCGTCTCGGGACGCGTAGTGGCGACCGTGATGACCCCGGAGCCGTCCTCCAGCGGGTAGTCGATGTGCCAGAGGTGGCCGGCGACCTCCTCGTACTCCACCTCGATGTCCGAGATGGCGGTCTGGCAGCGCGGGCACCAGTTGATGACGCGGGCGCCTCGGTAGATCAAGCCGGCGTCGAACCAGCGGACGAACTCTTCCAGGACGGCGTCGACGTAGCCCTCATCCATCGTGAAGCGCAGGCGGTCCCAGTCGAAGCCGTATCCCATGCGCTTGAACTGGTTGAGGATCGTGCTGCCGTATTCCTCCCGCCACTGCCAGACGCGGTCGATGAACTTCTCACGGCCGAGGTCGTGGCGGGTCAGTCCCTCCCTGGCAAGCTGCTGCTCGACCTTGTTCTGGGTCGCGATGCCGGCGTGGTCGGTGCCGGGGAGAATGAGGGTGTTGAACCCCTGCATCCTCTTCCAGCGGCCGAGGACGTCCTGAATCGTGTAGCAAAGCGCGTGGCCGATGTGGAGCGAGCCGGTGATGTTCGGCGGTGGAATGGTGATCGAGTACATCGGCTTCGACGGGTCTACCTCCGCGTGGAAGTAGCCCTTGTTCATCCAGTACTCGTACCACTTCGGCTCAACGGCCTGCGGGTCGTAGACTTTCGGTAATGTATCGTACGTGCTCATGAGTGCTCTCCTATGGAATATTGGAGTATTGGAGCGCTGGAGTGATGGAGTTGTGGGGAAACCCAGTACTCCATCACTCCACAAAAAAAACCAAGGCTCCCATCGTCTCATAAGGACGAAAGGAGCCTTTCGTGGTACCACCTTAGTTCGGGACAGGCGATGCCTGTCCCCTCGAATGGCTGTAACGGGCGTTCCCGGCCGGGCCTACTGATCGTTCAGCCCGGCAGCTCGTGGGCGACGTTCGGAGATCCGTACCCGGGTGGCTCGCACCATGCGCCACCTTCTCTGAAGAGCCGGTGTCCCCTACTCCTCCCATTCAATGCTTTTCGGCGTTTTCAGTTCTTCAGCGTCTCAGCGATTCTTGCCGTTGCCGTTCTGAAGCGCAATCTTCAGCACCTCGTCGGCATGCTCGACCGGCTTGAACGTCAGTTCTTCCTTGACGTACGCCGGGATCTCCTCGAGGTCCTTGAGGTTCTCCTTCGGCATGATGATCGTCCGAATGCCGGCTCGATGGGCGGCAAGTACCTTCTCTTTCAACCCGCCGATCGGTAATACCTTCCCGCGGAGGGTGATTTCTCCGGTCATCGCGACATCGCGCTTCACGGGACGCTTCGTGAGCGCCGACGCGAGCGCGGTTGCGATGGTTATACCCGCGGACGGACCATCCTTCGGCACAGAGCCGGCCGGCACGTGGATGTGGATGTCCATCTTGTTCGAGAAGTCCTCATCGATCTTCAGCGATTCGGCCTTCGACCGCACGTACGTCAGGGCCGCCTGGGCCGATTCCTTCATGACGTCGCCGAGTTGGCCGGTAAGCATCAGCTTGCCGCTCTCCGCGCGCATGAGGCCGACCTCGATGCTGATGATGTCCCCGCCGAACTCAGTGTATGCAAGCCCGGTCGCTGCGCCGACCTCATCCTTCTCCTCCGCCATGCCGTAGTGGAACTTCGGCTGGCCGAGGTACTCCTTCACCTTCTTGGCGGTGACCCTCGTGACACCCTTCTTGCCCTCGGCGACTTCCTTTGCCACCTTGCGGCAGATAGTAGCAATCTCGCGCTCGAGGTTGCGCACGCCGGCCTCGCGGGTGTACTCGCGGATGACCCGCCGGAGCGCGCTCTCTTCGAACTTGATCTTGCTCGGCGCCAGCCCGTGGTCCTTCGTCTGCTTCGGCACGAGGAAGAGTTGCGCGATTTGCAACTTCTCATCCTCGATGTAGCCGGCGAACGGGATGACCTCCATACGGTCTCTGAGCGGCGCCGGAATCGTGTCGAGCACGTTGGCGGTCGTGATGAACATCACGTCCGACAGGTCGAACGGCACTTCCAGGTAGTGATCGCTGAACGCCGTGTTCTGCTCAGGATCGAGCGCCTCCAGGAGGGCCGCCGACGGATCGCCGCGGAAGTCCTGGCCGACCTTGTCGATCTCATCGAGCATGAAGACCGGGTTGTTCGAGCCGCTCTGTTTGATGCCCTGGATGATGCGCCCGGGCATGGAGCCGATATATGTCCGCCGATGGCCTCTGACCTCGGCCTCGTCACGGATGCCGCCGAGCGACACGCGGATGAACTTGCGGCCAAGCGCCCTGGCGATGGATCGGCCGATAGATGTCTTGCCGACTCCCGGAGGCCCCACAAAGCAGAGGATCGGACCCTTCATCTGGCCGGAAAGCTGCTTGACCGCCAGGAACTCAAGAATACGCTCCTTCGCTTTCGCAAGGCCAAAGTGATCGGCGTCGAGCACCTTGGCTGACTCAGCGATGTCGATGCTGTCCTCGGTGTTCACGTTCCAGGGCAGAGAGACAAGCCAGTCGAGGTAGTTGCGCACCACGACGCCTTCCGGAGCGGCATACGGCATCTTCTCCAGCCGGTCGAGCTCTTTGTTGGCGCGCTCCTGCACCTCTTCGGGCATCCCGGCCTGCTCGATGCGGGTTCGGTACTCCTCAATCTCGCCGTAGCGCTCGTCGCGCTCGCCGAGCTCCTGCTGGATCGCCTTCATCTGCTCGCGGAGGATGAACTCGCGCTGAGTGTCGCCCATCTCCTTCTCGACCCGATTGCGGATGCTCCGCTGGATCTCGAGGATCTCGGTCTCCTTCTTGAGGAGGATGCTCAACTTCTCCAGCCGGTCCTTAGCCGAGATGGTCTCCAGGATATCCTGCTTCGACTCGACGCGAAGAGGAAGGTAGGGCGTGATGCTGTCCGCAAGGCGTCCCGGCTCGCTGATATTGATGATGTTGACCAGCGCCTCGGGCGGGATCGAGCGGCCGATGTTCACGATCTGCTCGAACTGCGACACCACGCTCCGCATGAGGGCCTCGACCTCGATGGTCGCCTCCTCGATGCTGGGCAGCGTCTCCACCTTTGCGAGGAAGTACGGGTCGGTCTGTGTGTATCCGACTATTCGGACGCGCTCGACTCCCTCGAGAACAACACGTACCGTACCGTCGGGGACCTTCATGATCTGCATGACCTCGGCCACGAGGCCGACCGAATAGATGTCTTCCGGCTCCGGATCGTCGGTGGTAACTTGCTTCTGAGCTACGAGGAGTATGAACCTCTGCCGGGCCATCGCCTCATCGAGCGCGCGCACGGATTTCTCGCGGCCGACGAACAGGGGAAACACCATGTGGGGGAAGTAGACTGCGTCGCGTATCGGAAGGAGGGGTATCTCCTCCGGCAGGTCGTTGACCAACTGGTCTACGGTAGTCTCAATCTCGGGCTCAGGCGTTGTGGCCTCCCGGGCTTTAGTCTGAGACTTGGCCATGCGTTATGTCACCTTTCTCCGTGAAAGCATCAGTGCAGACGATTCGGAGCCGGCGGTGAATTCCAGGGGTTGGTATCCACCGCCGGCCCAACAACCATTCAGAAGGTTAGGACGCGGCTTTGAGCTCGTCCACGGTGAGGGTCGGCTCTTTGCCTTCGAGGATGACGTCGGCGTCGATGACGCACTTCGTGACGCCCGGGGTCGAGGGGATCTCGTACATGATGTTCATCATGACTTCCTCGATAATCGCCCGGAGCGCACGCGCGCCGATGCTGCGCTTCATCGCCTCCGCGGCGATTGCTTCCAGAGCATCGTCCGTTACGACGAGTTCGACGCCGTCATACTCGAAGAACTTCTGGTACTGCTTTATCAGCGCGTTCCTCGGCTCGACCAGGATCCGCACCAGCGCTGACTGGTCAAGCGCCTCGAGCGTGCCGATCACCGGCAGCCTGCCGATGAACTCGGGGATGAACCCGAACTTCAGCAGGTCCTCCGGCATGACCTCCGCGAGCAGATCGCCGGGTTGGCGCTCCGACTTGCTCTCGACCTTCGCGCGGAAACCCATGCTCTGCGTGCTCAGCCTGCGCTCGATGATGCTCTCCAGCCCGTCGAATGCGCCGCCACAGATGAAGAGCACGTTGGTCGTGTCGATCTGCACGTACTCTTGCTGTGGGTGCTTTCGTCCGCCCTGAGGCGGCACGTTTGCCGTGGTGCCTTCGAGTATCTTCAGAAGCGCCTGCTGGACGCCCTCGCCGGATACGTCCCTGGTGATCGACGGATTCTCAGCCTTGCGCGTGATCTTGTCGATCTCGTCGATGTAGACGATGCCGCGCTGAGCGTTTCTGACCGTCGCCTGAATGCTCTCGCCGGTATCTGCAGCCTGCAAGAGCTTCAGGAGGATGTTTTCGACATCCTCACCGACGTATCCTGCCTCGGTAAGCGAGGTAGCGTCGGCGATTGCGAACGGCACGTTCAGGATCTTGGCCAGCGTCTGTGCGAGGAGCGTCTTGCCGCAGCCGGTGGGACCGATGAGCATGATGTTGCTCTTCTGCAGCTCGACATCATGGCAGGGCGTGTTGACGCGCTTGAAGTGGTTATACACCGCAACGCTCAACGTGCGCTTTGCCTTCTCCTGACCAACTACATACTGACTCAGTATGCGGTAGATCTCCTTGGGCTTCGGCACGGAGCTTAGCGGCGAGAAGTCGTCGTGTACCTTCGCCGCTTCACTCTTGATCGTGTCGTTGCATAGCTCCAGACAGTCGAGGCATATACCGCCGTACACGCCGACTATCAGCTTCTTGACTTGCTCTCTGCTTCTGCCGCATAAGGCGCAGCGCTGATCATTGCGATCGAATCCGACCCTCGCCAAGTGTTGTTACCCCCCGGTGTTTGCTATAGACTATCTGTTCTCTCTCTGGATCACTCCGTCGATCAGGCCGTACTGACAGGCTTCGGTCGCCGACATGAAGTAATCTCTGTCCGTATCCTTTTCTACCTGTTCCACAGTTTGACCTGTATGTTTGGAGAGAATCTCCTGGAGCAGCGCTTTGTATCTCAGAACTTCCCTCGCCTGTATGTCGATATCCGACGGGGTGCCCTGGAACCCGGCGCTGCCCTGGTGGATCATGATCCGTGCGTTCGGCAGAGCATATCGCTTGCCTTTCGCTCCGCCGGCGAGAAGCACGGCCCCCATGCTGGCCGCCTGACCGACGCAGATTGTCGCCACGTCGGGCTTGACAAGCTGCATGGTATCGTAGATAGCCAGGCCGGCTGTTACCAGTCCGCCCGGGCTGTTGATGTAGAACTCGATATCCTTATCCGGGTCTTCCTTCTCCAGGAAGAGCAACTGTGCGATAATCAGGTTTGCTATGTCGTCGTCCACCGGAGTGCCAAGGAACACGATGCGTTCCTTGAGAAGGCGGGAGTAAATGTCGTACGCACGCTCTCCCCTGGCCGACTGCTCGACGACCATCGGTATCAATGCCATTCGTTACTTTTCTCCTTCTCTAAGTGAGACAGCAGCCTGTCCCACATAGTCAGTTGCGAGCCTGGCATGCGGGCCATTGCGGCCCACACTATAGATTATGTGCTATCCTTGCCGCTTTCTCCACTCTTGATCTTGGATACTGACTTCAGAAATTCGGTGATCTTCTCGTCCAGCATCGCATTTCCGAGACCCTCACGACCGCCTCGCGGTTCGAGATAGGCCTCGACAGCCTCGCGACTCGCCTTCGCTTCTTCAGCCATGTTATCGATCCTCGCGTCCACTTCCTCGTCGCTGACGGCAAGGTTCTCCTTCTCCGCCAGTTCGCCGAGGACCAGCCCTGTGGTGATGCGGCGAGAGATCGCCTCGTTCAGTTCATTCATGAACTCCTCACGAGTCCTGCCGATCGCCTCTAGATACTGCTTGAGGGTCCGGCCTTCCTTCTCCAGATCCTCCCGAAGGTGCTCGAGGTAGTGAGCCACTCGCGCCTTCTGCATCACATCCGGGAAGCAGACCTTCGACCTGGAGACGATCTCATCGATGATCTTATTCTCGACTTCGCGATCGGCGGCCGCATTCAGGGCCTCCATTATGTTCGCGCGGATGTCCGCTCTCAGATCGTCGAGAGTCTTATACTCGCCGATGCTCTGGGCGAACTCATCGTTCAGCTCGGGAAGCTTCACCTCGCGGATGCTCTCGACCTTGATGGTGTAGTCGACCCTCTTGCCGGCAAGGTTCTCGTCGGGGATACCCGTCGGATACTCGACCGTGAAGCTCTTCTCGTCACCTATGTTCATGCCGATGACGTTGTCATCGAACTCGGGCAGATTCGCGCCGATCCGAATGAGAGTGCGTCTCGGCTCGGCGGGCTCCTCGCCCTCGATCGTCGCCTTCAACTCGGCCAGCAGGATGTCGCCAGACTGCACGGGGCGTCCCTCCACCTGCTCGATCGGAGCGCGGCTCTCCTGCAGACGCTTCAACTCCGCCTCTACATCCTCGTCGGGCACCGTGACGTCGGCGCGCTCGACCTCGATGCCCTTGTACTCGCCCAGCTCGACCGTAGGGGCAAGGGGTACATCCGCCTTGAAGATGAACGGCTGCTCATCCTCCAGTTGGACAATATCGATCTCGGGATCGGCGTAGGGCTCGATCTTGTTCTCCTCGAGTGCCTTCGCGTATGCATCGGGAAGCAGTTCGTCCAGCATGTAGCGGCGGACCGATTCCGGGGATACGTGTCGTTCGAGGATGGCTCTCGGGGCCTTGCCTTTGCGGAAGCCGGGGACTGCGGTGTGCTTCCCCAGTTCCTTGTAGACCTTGTCCTTGGCGGTGATGACCTGCTCGGCCGGCACCTCTATGTTCAACTCGACTTGACACGGGCTTTTCCGCTCGACGGTTACCTGCATGATCTCTGGCTCCTTATGTGTGGCCTTCATGAAAACGCCCCGCCGCAGTGTGTCAAGGGCGGCGAGGCGAACTATAAGCAGTACAAAGTATCAAGTACAGCTTACAAAGACTCGGCCGGGCTTTGCAGTCCGCTGTGCTCTTTGTACTCGGTACTCGATACTTTGTACTTGAACGTGGAGCGGGAGACGGGACTCGAACCCGCGACATCCACCTTGGCAAGGTGGCGTTCTACCACTGAACCACTCCCGCATATGTAACTGTTTCGCCCCGACTCTAGCGGGACCCGGCCTTCACGGTTTCCGGGTTGGTGGGCGAGAGGAGAGTTGAACTCCTACGCCTTGCGGCACTAGATCCTAAGTCTAGCGTGTCTGCCATTCCACCACTCGCCCGTATTCCCGATCAGCCGGTGGCAAGTGCAGCGTCGGCATCCGCCGACTCCGACTCAGCTATGTTAAGGGATGGTGGATCGTGAAGGACTCGAACCTTCGGCCCGCTGATTAAGAGTCAGCTGCTCTACCAACTGAGCTAACGATCCAGAACCTTGTGTGTTCCCAAAACCATGCAGATTATACCTGCTCTGCCGTGGTTTGTCAACCCTGAAACTTCGACGACTTTCAAGGAAAATGGCGCGGCTGGAGGGACTCGAACCCCCAACCCTCAGTTCCGAAGACTGATGCTCTATCCGTTGAGCTACAGCCGCGAATCACACGTTATACTATAGCATCCCCGGGCAGGATTGTCAATGCGCGCGAGAGCCACGCAAGGATCAGGAGTGCAACGTGGGGACCGCGATCACCGCGGGGTCGGTGAGGATTTCGACCAGCGCGGGCCGATCGGAGCTGAGGGCTTCGCTGAGTCCGTCGTGGAGATCGTCGACCTCCTCCACCCTGATCCCCAACCCGCCGCATCCTGTAGCGTATTCGGCGAAGTCCGGATTCACCAGCGAATGCACCCTTGCAGGGAGACCTGCCTCGAGCGCCTCGCCGGTGACTCGCAGGTAGGCGTTGTTGTTGAAGACAACCACAGTGATCGGGAGGTCATACTTCACCGCGGTAGTGAAATCGGCCATCGACATAGCGAATCCTCCATCGCCGCAGATGGCGATGCACTGGCGGTCAGGATACTCGAGTTGAGCGGCAAGCGCCGCCGGCAGAGCGAATCCCATGCTGGCGAGATGCGACGATATCAAGGTGCGCTGACGCGTCGCCTTGAAGTACTGCATGTACCAGTACGTCACGTCCCCGATGTCCACTCCTATCACGGCATCCGCAGCGACGACATCGGACAGGGCTTCGGCAACGGCGCGTGGATGCACCCTGCCGAGATACGACCGCACTTCCGGGTCGAGAGCGGAGATGCATTCGGCTCGCACCTCCGCCGCTCGCTTCTCCCAGTCAGTCGCCCCGATGTCGGGCAGATACCCGATCAGCTCACGGACCGTGAGAGCGATGTCCCCCTCCAAGGCTGTGGAGATCGGCAGATCCTCCGCGAAGTCGAGCGGATTGGGGTTGATCTGAATCGTCGGCACTTTGGGCACCAGGCGCTGTTCGACGATATCCGCTCCGACCAGTAATGCGATATCGGCCTCCCGGAAGACGTCCGTCGAGCAGGTGAGGCCGAGACGTCCGAGCACTCCGAGAGAGTGCTCGCCGTGTTCGTCCACGAGACCTTTCGCGGGAGGAGTGGTGGCGATCGGGGCGTGGAGAACGCGAGACAGCTCCGAGACCTCGTCTCTCGCCTCCCACGCAGCCTTGCCCGCCAGTATCACCGGCCTCCCGGCTGCCCGTATCTGCTCCGCCGCGCGAGCGATCCCATCGGCCGGCGCCGGTCCCGGACCGGGCACGAGATCATCGATCTGCTTCGGAGCTCCGATGTAGCCTTCAGACTGCAGGTCTCTTGGTATGCTGATGTGCGCGACCCCGCGCCTGAGGAGCGCCTGGCGCATAGCGCGAACCAGGACCTCCCGAAGCTGTTCGGGGGATTGGAGCATCTCGTTGTAGACGGTCACCGCGGAGAAGACTCCGTACTGGTCGATCTCCTGGAATGCGTTTGTGCCTACGGCTTCCTGTCGGACTTGACCAGTGATCGCCAGGACGGGGGACTGATCGTACGTGGCGTCGGCCATCCCGGTGATCAGGTTCGTGCTGCCCGCCCCGGTTATGGCAAAGCATACACCCAGCTTGCCGGTAAGCTTGCCATACGCCGATGCCATGAAGGCGGCAGTCGACTCGTGGCGCACGAGTATCAGGTCCACCTTATCCGAGTGCTCGATGGCTTCGGCAAATGCGAGTATCGAGCCCCCGGGTATACCATAAACGAAGCGGACGCCCCACGCCGCCAACTGCTCGACGAAGACGTCCGCAACCTTCTCTATCTCACGTTCGTCGGATGGAATCCTGATCTCCTTCCGTCTGGCTTCCACTGCTACACCGCGAGTGCCTTGTCGATCTTCGGCTGGTTAAAGCCGATGATGACCTCGTCGCCGATCTTGAGCACGGGGACGCCACGCTGGCCGGATAGATCGACCATCTCCTGGAGCTTATCTCGCTGCTCGGCGACGTTGTACTCCTCGTAGTTGATCCCTTTGGACTGAAGGTACTCCTTAGCCTTCCTGCACCACGGGCAGGTCGGAGTCGAGTACACCTTGATCTGTTTCTCAGCCATATTCATGCCTCCATATCAGTCTGTCCTGCCGTCCGCCCGTTCGACGCAGACTCCGATTCGAGCCTGCTCTGAAGGTGGTCGATATCCCGCTGCAATACGTAGTTCAGGACTATCCTGAGAACTACGATCGCGGACAGTATCCCTATCCGGTACCAAGTCGGCGATACCACCGTCTCCAGCAGATCGGCTCCTACTTCCAGTTCAAGACCCAGGACCAGTGCGCGAGCCAGGGATATGCGCACGTGTTCGTAGTGAAACGGACGTTCACGCGCCCGCCTGGCGCCGAGGAGGGCCGTGTACGCGGCGACAATCGAGCCGTGTCCGATGACGATCACGGCGAGCACCTCGATGCCGACTGATACGATACGGACGAACTCCTCGATCAGCACCGGAGACACGCTCTGTTACTTCTCTCCCCGGAGCACGAGCAGCGATCGGCAGCTATCTCGTACATACCCAACCCCTGCGCGGTTCAAACTCAAGCGTAAGAGCAGTGTCAACTCCTCGGCATCTCGGCGAGCTGCAATGTCTTCGTGAGCCTGCTGCCGTTTCTCAGCACCACCAGCGTCAGCCGTTCCCCTACTGCAGCCTCCCGAATGAACCTCTGGAGTTGTGCGGCATTCTCGAGCCGTCGGCCGTTTAGGGTAACAATGATATCCCCCCGGCGGATGTCAGCCCGCGCCGCGGGACTCCCCTCAGCTACCGACCCCACCACAACACCGTAGGCGACCGGAAGGCCATACGCCGATGCCATCTCGCTGGTAACCTCGCTGTAGCCGATACCGATCCACGGAACCACTATCCGTCCGGTCTGGACAACGTCCCTGACCGCCCGCCTCGCTATGTTGATCGGTACCGCAAAGCCGAGCCCGCCACCGCCGGACTGCGAACCGACCACCGCCGTGTTCACGCCGATCACTCTGCCGCAGCTATCCAGGAGAGGACCGCCGCTGTTTCCCGGGTTGATCGCTGCGTCGGTCTGTATCAGATCCATCAGCGACGTACCGCCTCCGGGTATGACTCGATTCAGCGCGCTCACGACCCCGGTAGTGACCGTCCGCTCGAACCCCAGGGGATTCCCGATCGCGATGGCGTCCTGGCCGGCTCTCAGACCGTCCGAATCGCCGAATGGCACGACCGGCAGATTGCTGCCCGATACTCGCAGAACGGCGATGTCGATCCGCGGATCGGAACCCAGGACCCTTGCAGTCACCGTTCGCCCTCCGGCCAGCACCACATCGATGCGGTCGGCATCCTCTATCACGTGAGCGTTGGTGACGATCAGGCCGTCCCTGCTCACTATGAATCCTGAGCCGAGACCCTGACGCCTGTCAGGCCTTCCGCCGCCGCGAACCTCCATGTTTAGTACACTGACAACCGCGGGACCGACAGTCCTTGCTACCTGGATGACGTTCGTCTCATTCCCGCACAACCCGCTCGGCCCCGGTTGGACCGCCGGACGCGCCGTGCCGACATCCGACTGACCATTCGCTATGCTCCCGTTCCTGCAGCCCAGGATCAGGCCCGCTATCAATCCGAGGAAGAACAGGACGGCCATTCCGGCCATCATCGCCCTTCTGCTCACCTCGATGCTCCGGTCTGTCCTCATTGTCTGAGCCTCCTTACTCCGCTGCGGCCTGGGACTACCTCGATGGGCTGCATCACGCGGCCATTCTGAGCTTTTCCAGCTCGGACCGCATCATCGCAAAGTCCGCGAGCATCTGCTCCTCGATGCTGCGTCTATCCTCACCCCGCAGTCTGAGAACGTAGGCAGGGTGGTACGTCGCGGTCGTCAGTCTCCCCTCACGGCCTTCGTGCCATCTTCCCCTGCCCTCTCCGATCCGGAAATCCTTCGATATCAGTGCTTGAGCCGGGGCAGCGCCCAGACACATGACCAGGTCCGGGTTCACGAAATGGTAGGTCGCCGATGTCCAGATATCGCATGCACGGATCTCCGTGGTCCTCGGGGCACGATTGCGGAGCTTGTCGTCCTCTCTCCTGGTCGGCCTGCAGCGCACGATGTTGGTCACCCAGAGCGTCTCTCGATCCAGGCCGGCCTCCTCCAGGAGTCTGTCGAGGTACTTGCCCGCCTTGCCGACGAACGGGCGAGCCGCCTCGTCTTCCTCCCGGCCCGGACCCTCGCCCACGATCATCGCCCGCGCATCGGAGGGACCCTCGCCGAATACCACGTGGGTGCGGCCGTAGCACAAATCACATCGGCAGCAGACCAGCGCCTCCGCCCGCACCTCCTCGATGTTGTTCCAGTGAATGGTGTCCGCCATCGATGCCTGCTCTGACCGCCTACACCTCGACGCCCGCCGCACGCCGGACCGCTAACGGAGCCTGCTCGAGCTCGACTTCCGGGAAGCCGTTCACAGCCTCGTGGTCGATCCACAGGAACTCGCAGCACGCGTGCATCGCCGATGGCGCATCGAAGAATCCCCGCCGAGCCCAGGAGTCTGACTGCGGATCATACGAGACCTCCGCCGCCAGCACCGGCGCAACTCCCGCCTCGGACGGCAGAGGGATCGATCCGTGCCGGAAGTGGACCGAGGGTTCTCTCTGCTGAAGCCAGCTAGGCAGGAAGTCCATCCCGGGCATGCTCATCTGCAGACCGGAGAGATCGACGGCCTCGCAGAAGAACACGCGCATCCGCAGTTCCGCCAGATCGCGATCGATACGGTTCGCCAGGAAAAGACGGCCGGCGTTCAATGCGCCGAGGATGATGCCGACATCATCAGCGTTGTACGTGTACTCATTGGCCAGTGGTGTCGGCGAGTACGTGCCGGAGATCTCCCACCACTGGCTCTCCATGAAGTTGAAGATCCTGGTCGCGCACTCAGCGTACGTCTTCAGCCTCGTTACACGGAAGGCGTCCGCCAGCGCGCTGAGAGTGGCAGCGGCGTCCACCAGAGTGTCGCCGACGGTCTCGGACTTGTCCTCGGCCCTGACGAGGTTGTCCGCGAACTCCCTCAGCAGCCAGAGCGCCCGGGCCCGCAGGTCTTGCGCCTGAGTGCCGGCAGCGTACCAGATCAGTGCGCGCACCGCCAGTGCCTGTGCCAGAATCGGGTTCAAAGAGGTTGTGACGAGGTCATTCTTGTGGTCGGAGATGAGTTGGAACAACTCATCCGACATGTCGCCGAATCGCCTGGCCGCAGCCTGGTCGTGGTATATGGAATACTTGCTCGGATTGCTAAGCAGTTGCATCAGATCAGAGCACGCCCACAGCATGCATATTTGATCTTCGAGGTTCGTCGCGGGAATAACCACGGTGACGCTGCCCGGCTCCGCGGCGGTGATGAAGAGACCCTGATCGTTCCGCAGGTTGTTGAATGCGAAATCGCACTGCTGTTGGGCCAGCGCGCAGAGAAGGGTCCTGTTGATCTTCCACTCGTTCTGAAGCTCTTCGTCTATCCCCTGGGCGCCGACCGGGATCGACAGCCACTTCGCGCATTCCACCTCCTGGAGGATCGTCCATCCCTGGGTCTGCGGAACGAACGTCCTGTCGAAGGTGGCGGGATCCCACCGCCATGTGGTGAAATCGCGTGTACTGAACTGCCCCATGAGCTTCGGATCGCCGCTCTTGAAGATCGCCTTCAGCGGCATCGCGCCTCGAACCGGCGGCTGATCGCGAGTGACTCCGATCCGTCGAAAAAGCTTGTCGGCCTCATCATCACTGAGCGCCATCCCCATCCCGGAGCCCATCGTAAGGCTGATCGTGTTCAGGATCGAGTACCACGTAGCCTGTTCCTTCGTAGTGTTTATGTCGATGCTGCACCCTGTCTCGGACTCCGCTCCACGCTCGAACTGCTCGATATCTACATTGCGCTCCTCCATATGGTCCTCCTCATGCTGGAAGTTGAGATCTCCGAACGCAGATGATCCCGGAGATACACCTGACAGATACCCGGCGCACACACCGCAGAAAACGATTTCGACGCCGCGACCGCCCCTACCAGATGTACTTCGTGCCCAAGACCAGGTGGTGATCCGTCGTCCCATCGAAGCGGTCAAGGTCATGCAGCAACTCGTACCGAACGAACACATCGATGCCGCTCAGGAACTCGACGCCTACCTCGATGAAGTAGTCGGTGAAGCCGTCCCTATCGGGGTTGCCCGACTCAGTGACATGGTGGACCCACGCGGAGGCATAAAGCTGCCGGTCGCTTATGCTGCCAAGACTCGTTGCGGAACCAACGGCAAAATCCCAGTCGTAATCGACCGCGCTGCGGTTGGCATACTTGCCGACCCGCAGGAGTATTGCAGGTTCATCGCTGATGCGGTATCGGAATCCGTACAACTCGTAGCTCTCGTCGATCCCATCCGAGCTGTCTACATCATGGAAGGACTGATGCTTGACGAAGAGACTGTAGCGCTGGTCATCGACTGGCGAGATGTATCCTGCTTCGAGGGTGTATACTACGCGTCTCGGCTCGAAATCCGTTAGTTTCGGGTTCGTGATCCAGGTGAGCACATCGCCGAAGAAGTATATGTCTCCGCCTTTCACATCTCCGATATCGAACGTCGCGCCGAGGTTGCCCACGCTGTCATACAGGTCGCTTCCACCCAAGACCCCGAACATGGCCTTCCCACGCACCATCTTCTCCGCGACCAGCGGCACCGGTTCGGTCCAGTCCGTCTGGGCGCTGGTGCATTGAGCCGGTTGTGACAGTGCGGCCATACTTGCGGCCAGAGCGATCAGAACGACCGCTTGCCTAGCGATGCAGTCCCTCATGCCGGTACTTCTCCTTGTCGCCGGCGCGCCAGAGCGTTACGGAGGCGGTGCGAGATGCACCTGATTGACTTTGAACTTCACCGCCGCGTGAATCGGGAATCCGGGCGCCTCGTTGCGCATCGAGGCGACAAGATCGTAGTCAGTGTCGTCCGTCACGTAGCATACGTCACCATCGAGGGTATACGCCTCGAAGCCGCCGAATCGGTCGGACACGAGCATGGTCGCGGGAGAGCAATCCCTGATAGCCTCGTCTATGCCGGTAGCGCCGGTGACCGGGGCGGCGATCATATCGTCGTCCATGACTCGAACGTAGTAGAGCGGGAACACCCGCGGCTTGTCACCATCTACTACGAGGGGTATGTAGTGGTCCGTTGCGTTCATCTCGATGATCTGCTTCACGCGCTCAGTAGTTCGCATCAGTAGTCCCACCCTTTCCATAGCAGCGCCGAGAGCTCTCCTCACGTTGCTACCCAGATCGTTTCGCCGAAAAACGCAGCTACGACACGCACACACTGCGCACGAACGCATGCGGTGACTGCCAGGGACCAATAGGTCGGACGACAGGTGCAGACATGGACGGCGGTCCCGCAACTAGTACGGTTTAGTTTCAGAGAGAAGTGTGTATAAACCTTACGAACACCGGCAAAATGCCGGCCTTGACACGAGATGCAGGGCAGAAACCCTTGAGTTTGTTCCGTGGGTTTGACATGCTCAGCCATAGGAGAGGAGGTACCTTACATGCATGCAAGGATTACCGGATTGCTTCTAGTACTGCTCGTGATGACACTGCCGGCCTTCGGCGCCCAGAGCTTCATCGGGAGTTACAGCGGCAACATCATCACACCGGATGCAGTCATTACGCCTACGGGGAGCTGGGAGTTGTCCTTCCACGATTTCATCGACGTGCTGGGCAACAACGAGGATCTCACTTCGGTCGGCGCGATCTACGGACTCGCGGAGAATCTCGAAGTCGGAGTCACCTTCCTGAACAATGACCAGAGCGATCTGGCTATCAGCGGGAAGCTGCGAATCGTACAGGAGACCGCGACCGTCCCGGCGGTCATCGTCGGGGTATTCGATGCAACCGGCACTGCTGACATCATCGATGACGATCCCGGTTTCTACCTGGCCCTCAGCAAGAACGTCACTCCGTTCGCAACGGACATTGCGGATCAGCCGTCCAGACCCCTGCGCCTGACGATCGGGTTCGGCTCAGGGCTCTTCGACGGCATATTCGCCGGGTTGGACTGGACGCTTGAGGAGCGCCTGAGCCTGATGCTCGAATACCTCAACCAGGGCTCCTTCCAGAACGGCAGCGAGGTCAATGCCGGCATCCGATATGCGTGGACGAATACCCTGCGCCTGGATGCCGCGACCATCGACTTCGAGGACTTCGCATTCGGTCTGACGTTCGCCAGCCGCTTCCAGTAAGACTGAATGCGCGTTCTAGTCGCAACCGACGGGTCCGAATGCTCATACGCGGCGACCCGCGATTTTCTTGCGATCGCGGGTCCCGCTCGTCACCACGTGACGATTCTCTACGTCATGCCTATGCTGGCCGTCGGACGGTCCCCCGGGTATCTCCAATCCGAACTCGAACGAGAGGGCGTGACGGCGCTCAGCACCGTGAGCGCCCTGTTCCATCACGCCGGCATCTCCGCCGAGACCCAGATCCGACAGGGCGTGCCGGCGGAAGCGATCCTGGAAGTAGCACGGGACGGTGATTTCGACCTCATCGTGATCGGCCGGAGAGGCATCGGCGGAATGAGAGAACTGCTTCTCGGAAGCGTCAGCCGCACAATCGTGCAGAAGGCCCCCTGCTCCGTGCTGGTGGGCGGACCCCGATCGGAGCGGTGATCCCATGCGACTCGCCATCCTCGGCCCACCGGGCTCCGGCAAGACCACGCAGGCGGATATCCTGTCAAGGGTGTTCGGCCTGCGCCACATCTACATGGGCGACCTCCTCCGGCGGGAATCCGAGTCCGAGTCGCCCATCGCGGAGACCATCCGGCGCCACCTTGCCCTCGGCGAGCTTGTCCCGGAGGACATCGTCATCGCCGTGCTCGCGCGAGAGATTGCCGACGCCGAAGACGACTACATCCTCGATGGCGCGCCCCGGACTCTGGCACAGGCGCTGGGACTCCAGATGATCCTGTCGGAGCAGGGCGAATCACTCGATGCCGTTATCTCGCTCGAGGTGAGCAACGACGAACTGGTCCGCAGACTGACCGCTCGCGGCCGGACTGACGACAGACCCGGCCTGATCCTCCGTCGAGTCGAGATCTTTCACCGGGAGACGGATCCCGTGATCCGACTCTACGAGGAGCAGGGACTCCTCATCCGCGTCTCCGGTGAGGGCTCACCGGCATCCGTCGCAGACCGGATACTCCACCAACTCCACCAGCGTTTCTCCACGAAGACCGCCTAGTGCCTCGACCCACTCCCGGTAAGGCATGCGAACGTGCCACAGAGGCGTCGTTCCGGCAGGTTCAAGTCTCCCAAGCACGGGTAAATATGGGCTGGATGACACCGGGTGTCCCGATCGCGGACGATCCGGCTGCGGACCATATCCAGGGGGTGAACAAGATGAAGCGCAGACTCCGCCCGGCATGTTTCCTGGTCCTGGCACTGATGCTGCTCGTGATGGGCAATGCCATGTGCGCCAGGACCGTTGTCATACAAGTAAGCGATGAGGTCGATCTGAAGGATGTCAAGGCAACTACGGTATCGGGTCAGACGTTCCTGCCCGTGCGCCAGGTTGCTGAGGCAATGGGAGCGAAAGTAACGTGGGATGAGAAGGCCGGCTTGCTCACCATCTCGGGGGAATCCGGCACTGCGGTATTGAAGCTGGGAGATACCGCCGCCACCATCAACGGCACGAAGGTATCATTTCCCGTTTCGCCGTTCCTCTTTCGCGACAGGTTCTTTGCGCCGCTGGATTTCTACCAGCGCTTCTTCAACATGGGGCTGATATGGGATCCCCTGCGCCAGGCCTACAGATGGGTATGGATACTCCCACCCGCCCCATATCCGACTCCGCCCGTCATATTCGGGCCGGGGAGCGACACAGGCAGGACGGAGACTTACCCTGCCCCCGAGCAGGCGGAGGCAAGGCGCGTGGTCGCTGAGTTGGTCAGAGTACGGCCGTCGCGCACAAATCCGACCATCGTCGTATCCATCGGGAACCGGACGGCCACATATGCGGTTGCCCGCGATGCCACGATACTTCGCGGCAGAGTCGGCGGCCGATCCATTGAGGTGCCACTCGCGGAACTGCGTCCTGGAGACCGCGTCACCCTCCAACTGAACGATGCGGGCGTGGTGACGTCGCTCCGCGCTCAGTATCAGGAGGTGCGGGGCGCCGTGCAATCGATCTCCGACGGACGGATCGCACTGGACACCGGACGAACGCTCAAGACCACCGAACGCACGCGAGTGGTGCTCCCAGGGAACACCAGAGGCCGCATCGAGGACTTGATGGCGGGTGATACGGTTATCGCCGGCGTGAGCCCGATCAGCGGTGACACATTTCTGATCGCCGTCCAGCGGCCCACGCGGCCCGGACAGGACCGACAGCAGACGAATGTGATCCTGAACACGTACGGCCCGATGGCCGTCGGCGACATCCTGAGAGTGACCTTCCTGGCATCGGCCGGGGGACAGGCATCACTGACCATCCCCGGACTCCTTGACAGCGCGCCGATGGCCGAAACGTCACCGGGGACATATCAGGCGGACTACACCGTCAAGCCGGGCGACATACTCGCCCAGCCGGTGAGGATCACATTCGTCCGTCCCGATGGCGCTCGATTCGAGACGGTATCGTCCAGACCCGTGGTGATCGCAACCGACTCAGCGTATCTGCCCAGGATAACTTCGCCGACGACGGGACAGATCATCAGCAGCCCTATCGTCGTCACCGGATTGGCCAGGCCGGGGTCGCGCGTTCAGGTATCCGTCGAATTCCGAAGGGACATTGCGGGGGTCATGCCGATCGAGGGACTGAGTGACATACAGGTAGTACGCGCGGATGACGATGGAGTGTGGAAGACCGACCCACTCGCCGCTACCGCGCCCTTCCACGATCTGATCACGGACATCCCGATCGATTTCGGCGTACTGAACGACCTGTACGAATTCGAGGAGTATCCGACAGTCTACGTCATCACAGCAACGGAGATCGGGCCGGATGAGACGCCTGTCTCCTCCTACACGGTGGAGACGCTAAAGGGACGCGGCACGGAGGTAGGCCTGTAAGAGGATAACCGCCACCCGGCGCAGGATAGTATAGCAGTCTGGCAGGCGATGGTCAGGTGAGCCGGCCTCACCCGTCCGTCGCCTGCAGCGCTTAGCCGATACTCTCCGGGAGACGCACATCATGCGCACGCTTAGGCTTATCTACAGGTTCCTCCGCGACGTATACACGGAGTTCGCACAGGATAACGGCAGTCTCGTTGCCACAGCCATGGCTTTCTTCGGACTCCTGTCACTGGTCCCTCTCCTGCTCTTGGCGATAGGCGTCCTGGGATACGTCATCGGGTCGGAGCGAGCGTTTCTGGAAGTGGAAGGGCTTCTCAGGGACTACTTCCCCGTCGGAACCGAGGAACTGCGCGAGAACCTCGATGCGATCCGGCGAACATCCGGGGTTGTCAGCGGAATCGGTCTCCTCGGGTTGTTGTGGACCGGCAGCAACATTTTCGTGATACTTCAGCAGGCCATGAACATCGCTCTCGATGTGAAAGACAAGCTTAGCTTCTGGAAAGTGAGGGCTCGCGCGATAGTGATCGTTGTCGTCGCAGGGTTTCTCTTCGCGCTCTCGATCGGGATCACGTGGTTCATCACTGCGATCAGGGCTTATGATATCCAAGTCTGGGGAATCACGACCAACAAGCTGGATCCACTCTTGGACGTCCTCACCACCTTGATCCCGCTGATCATCTCGCTCGTCATGTTCTTCCTGATCTACAAGTACCTGCCGACTATCGACATGGGTTTCACCGGCCCGCTGATCGCGGGAGTCTCCGCAGGACTGCTCTTCGAACTCGCTAAGTGGGTCTTCGGCTGGTATGCCACCAACTTCGGCAATTTCACGGCGGTCTACGGCTCGATAGGCGGCGTGATCGTCCTGATTCTGTGGATCTACTACGTGTCCACCATTACGGTCGTGGGCGCGGAGGTTGCATCAGTCTACCGAAAGCACGAGCGCGGAGGGGAACAAGGAGGAAGCTCCGGAGGATGACCAGAGCGCACACACAGGGAGTTCCGTACTGGGCGCCGATCGTGTTCATCGCCCTCTCCCTGCTGGTGCTCTATTGGTTTTGGAACGTCCTGGTGATCTTCCTCATCGCGGCCTTCCTAGCCTTCATCCTGCACCCGATTGTCGATCTGCTCGACCGGCGACTCCCTCGGGTGGCATCAATCCTCATCGTATTCCTCGCCATCGCCTCTTTGCTGACACTCACGGGTATACTGCTCGTTCCTCTGATCACCGGCCAGTTTCGCGGGTTCATTGAGTCTGTTCCAGAGTTGATCAACCAGGGACGAGAGTTGTTCGGCCGCGTCCAAACGGGCTATTTCGCGCTCCCACCGACCTGGCAGTCGCTCGTGAACAACGCGCTCGTCCAGTTGCAGGATCTCGCGGGAGCGCTGACCCAGGTGGCGATCCCGGCGGTGTTTCAGTTGATCGTCTCGTTGCTGACGTTGGTGGTCGTGCCCGTCCTGACGTTCTTTATGCTCCTCGACTACAAGGGCTACGGGAGGATGATACTCGCTCTGATGCCGGTGCACGCCCGACCGTCGATCGCCGACCTGATGCGGCAACTCGATGAGGCGCTCTGGGCCTTCATACGTGGCGAATCCCTGCTGATGCTCTCTGTCGGAGTGGCGACGAGTATCGGGCTCTATCTGGTGGGCATGCCCTATCCGATCGTGTTCGGTGTCATAGCCGGCCTGCTGGAGGTGATCCCGAACTTCGGGCCGACGGTCACCTTCCTCATCGTGACGACAGTGGCCCTGCTATTCTCTCCGTTCCTTGCCCTGAAGGCCGGCGCGGTTGCGATAGTCGTCCAACTGCTCGAGAACTCACTCCTAGCCCCGGTGGTACTCGCAACAGCGGTGGATCTCGATCCGGTCACGGTTGCCCTGGCGGTCTTCGTCGGCGCGGCGCTTGCCGGACCGCTCGGCGTACTGGTATCGATTCCGCTGGCGGTTATGATCAAGGTCATCCTCATCTACTTCTACGCCCAGGGGACTGACATAGTGCCGCCGAAGAAGCGGTGCAGGTCCGAGACATGCGAGTGAGGAACGGCACATGAGCCGGAGCGACGATGAGAAGCGAGAGCTGACACAGGAAGAGGAAGACTCCCTTCTGGAAACGATTGTCGGACTCCTCGACATCCCGATGCTGCTGCTCGCACTCGTGATGCTCGTCCTCATCATCATCGAGTTCACGCTCACGCTCACCCCGAGGCAGTCACAGATCGTCTACCTGATCCAGACGTTGATCTGGGCCTCATTCGTACTCGAGTACGTGCTCCGCGTCTTCATCGCACGGGACCGACTGCGCTATATCAAGAGCCACTGGTTCGATGCGCTTGTCGTACTCGTACCGTTCATGCGGATATTCCTCGTTTTCCGGGCAATACGAGCGATCCGCGTCCTGAGGGTAATCAACCCTTCGGCGCTGGCACGCACCTTCTTCACGACACGCCGCACATTCCGGCGTCTGGCTGTCACACTTGGGCGGTCGGGCTTCCAGTACGTGTTTCTGACGACGGTGATAGTGGTGATCCTCTCAGCGACAGGCATGTATCTGCTCGAAAGGAATGCCGTAGGGGCGAACATCACGACGTTCGGCGATGCCCTCTGGTACGTAATCGGCCTCGTCACCACTGTGGGGAATGAGGTCTATCCGGTGACAGTCGAGGGACGCGCGCTGGCGGTGATATTGATGATCTACGGAGTGGGGATCTTCGGCTACCTGGCGGGAACTCTTGCCTCGTACTTCATCCACACCGAGGAACCGGAGATCACCACTCTTCCCGAGGAGTCTGCCTCGGACGAACGGCGCTGACTCAGCGAGAGGCCGTCGACTCCCGCCTCTCCGCAAGCTCGTTCTTCAGATCGCCGACTTCCTGCTCCAAGTGACGCACCCGGTCCAGGATGCACTCGAACGCCTTGGTAACGGGATCCGGCAGATCGTGCTGCTCGAGGTCGATCTCTCGCACCACCTTCTGCCCGTCGCGGTACGTGACCCGACCGGGAACGCCGACGACCACCGAATTGGGCGGCACCTCGTGGACGACGACCGATCCGGCGCCGATCCTGCTGTTGTCTCCTACCTTGAACGGACCGAGCACCTTGGCGCCCGCGCCGATGACGACGTTGTCGCCAATCGTCGGGTGGCGCTTCTCCTTCCGCCAACTCGTTCCGCCGAGCGTGACACCGTGGTACAGAGTGACGTTCTCACCGATCTCAGCCGTCTCGCCGATGACGACGCCCATGCCGTGATCGATGAAGAACCCAGGGCCGATCGTAGCGCCGGGATGGATCTCAATGCCCGTCAGGAAACGTCCGGCCTGAGAGACCATGCGCGCGGCGAGCTTCAGATTGTGCTTCCACAGCCAATGTGCGAGCCGATGGGTGAAGAGCACATGGAAGCCGGGGTAACAGGTGAGGACCTCGAGTGTGCCGCGGCATGCGGGATCTCGCTCCTTGACGGCTTGTATGTCTTTTTTCAGGGTATCGAACATAAGGTCACTCACCTCCCGGGAGGGCGTTGGGTATCATGTGTTGGGTGTCAGGGAACTCGGACCCAACGCCTCACACTTCAAAAGCCTCTCTCCCGCCTCAACTCCGCCAGGAGGTCGCACGCCTTGGCGACCAATGCCTGGTTCTCGGGCAGGTTGTTCCACAGGCTCGCTCCGGACGGATGCGGCAGTGGGATTACCACACTCGACCAGCCATCGAGCTGCTTATCGAACCGCTTGCCGACGCATTCCGACAGCTTCATGTCACCAAGGATGATGCCGATAGCAAGCTGACCGACCGGAATCACCAACTCAGGCTTGATGATACGCAGTTCGCGCTCGAAGAACGGCATGCAGGCCGCGATCTCGTCCTTGCCCGGCTTTCTGTCACCCTTGCCGCTCGGACTCGGACCGGGGTAGCACTTGGTGATCGAGGTCATGTACGTCTTCGAGCGAAACTCCTCTTCCTCGAATCCCGCCTGTGCCATCCACTCGAAGAGCCTCTTCCGACCGTTGCCCCTGCCGAACGGCCTTGCCTCCGGCCCGAACGGCTTCGCGGGGGCCTGCCCGACAAGCATGATCCGGCTGCCCGCCTGTCCCGCATAACGATGCGGTCCGTTGTCGGGAAGCGGGCAGATCCGGCATGTGTTCATCTCCCGGTGCAACTGCTCCAGGAGCACTGCGTTCGAGGTCAAACTACTTCCGCGTTTCTAGCGGGTAAAGAGGTGTACCCGACTCTATTCCGCCATGCGGCTTGACGGCATGCCGACGTTCTCCACCTTTGTGACGCCGGGCACCTTCTGCTTCAAAATGCGCTCGACGCCCATCTGGAGCGTCATCTGCGACATCGGACATCCCGCACACGCGCCGACGAGCTTCACGCTCACCACACCGGTCTCCTCATCAACGCCCGCCAACTCGATGTCCCCGCCGTCTGCCTGCAGAGCGGGACGTACTTCGTTCAGAGCTTCCTCAACCTGTTCCTTCATCGATATCCTCCTAGGGGAAATGGGAGTAATGAGTATCGCGAGCCCATAACTCGGACACTCCACTACTCCATGTACTTCTCTTTCTTCAGATCGAGACCTTTGCCGGTGGTCTTCTTCAGGTAATCGTCGATCGCCGACTGGATCGCCTCCTCGGCAAGGACCGAGCAGTGCATCTTCACCGCGGGAAGTCCTCCGAGCGCCTCCGCGACGGCCTTGTTGCTGAGTTGAAGGGCCTCCTCCACGGTCTTGCCCTTGATCAGTTCCGTAGCCATGCTGCTGGTGGCAATCGCCGCCCCACAGCCGAAGGTCTTGAACTTCACATCCGTGATGATATCATCCTCGACTTTGATGTACATCTTCATGATGTCGCCGCAGACCGGGTTGCCGACGCTGCCGATCCCATCCGCATCGGGAATCTCCCCGACGTTCCGCGGATTCATGAAATGCTCCATTACTTTGTCGCTGTACTGAGTGTTGCTCATTGCTCTCCTCCTGCGAGACCCGGGGCGAGTCTCCGGTCTACGTCTCGTTGATCGGCTTGCCGGTTGCAGCCCGATACACCTCGTTGATGACACACTCCGGCAGATGATCGCTGCCGCAGTGCGAACAGCTCTCAAGCGCGCCGTGCGCATCCTCAACTGCGGAGACTATGAAGCTCTCGAGATATCCGATAAACGCCTCCCGATCGGCGAGTTCCATCCGCTGGAGAATCCGGGAGAGACCGGCGATACGCTCCACCCTGATGCTCTCTACCAACCGGCGCCCGTCATCGGTCAGGCGGATCTCGGAGAGCCTCCGGTCCTTCTGGTTCTCTGAGCGCGATACAAGTCCGCGCTTGACGAGACGGTCCGTAAGCTGGCTCGCGGCGGAGTACGTCATGCACAGCCCGTGTGCGATCTCGCTCACGGAGCATACTCCATGCTGGTAGAGATACTGCAACCCCTGCGCCAGTCCGGGCGTCACATCTCCGCCGACTTCCTTGAGCGGCCGGATGGTTATCGTCCGGTGCAGGATCTCCGCGAAGAGATCCAGCACGTGCTCGGCATACGCCGCGGACGCCTTCCCGTTCATGTGTGATTTACCCGTCATGGCTTCCATCGTGGTTCCCCGAGACGCCGAAATCGGTTAACGTTCTTATTGATTAAGTTACTTAACTTATACCCGGATTTGCAGAGTTTGTCAACATCGGCGAGGTGTTTTTTCGGAGCGTGGAGGCTTGCCTGATACCGGCACACTCAAGACGGGCCCGCCAGTCGGCGACTGACAGGCCCGTCTTGCATCAATAGATGGTGTTTTGTGGGAGCGGTTTCCCAGCCGCGAATGCCCGCGCAACACCACGAATTCGGGGATCGGAATCCCCTCCTACAGGGCGGAGTCCGATCTATGAGATACGCTCTAGGAACCCGGAGCCTTGGGAGGCGCGGGGGCACTCGGAGGTCCGCCTGGGGGAGGACCAACCGGGCCGCGGCGAGGGAAAGTCTGCCAGAACTTGGTTCTCTGCTCGGGGGTGAGCATCTCTTCGAACTTGAGCCACATCGTAAGCTCGGCCTGCAGAACGTCCGCCTCCTGCTTGCTGATCTGAGCAGCGAGGGTGCGTACCTTCTCAGGGTTTGTCGGCTCTGCCTTCAACTCGGCGATGAGGTCGCGGATCGCAGACCCTGTGCCCATGATCTGCTTCATCTTCGCGTCGAGGGCGCCCACCATCTCCGTGGCCTGCTTCTTCTGCTGCTCTGTGAACTGAAGCTCCTCACCGAGTCTCTGCATCATCATGGCGGGCGGCGGACTCAGCAACCTAACGGGACACGTCATAGCGTCCATACTCGGACGCATCTGGTCCGGCGGGCCCGGCCTGCTGTTGCGCCCCTGGTTCTGCGCCTGGACCATCACTCCGATTGCCAGGGCAAGAACACATATCAGCGCAAGCGAAAGTAGAACGACTCTCTTGCTGAACATGGGGAACTCATCCTTTCCGCAGAGGCCCATGCATGATGCCCCTGCTCATTGTGCACACTACAAGTTTACGGTCGATGCGCCTCTCTGGTTCCGGCGCAGAGGTGGAAGACGGGAATGAGATATCCCAGCCTCCCGTCCGGGCTACTTGCTAACGGGCGCTGCGGAGCCCCGGATCCTTGCGGCAGGACGCTCGGTCGTCGCGGCAGGGCGCTTTCCGACCTGACCGGGCTGCGCGGTCCGCAACTCCATGCCGCCCTGTCTCATCATGAGCGATTCGAACTGGGCCTGCTGCTCGGGTCTCAGGATCCCCCGGAATGCCATCCAGAAGTCGAACTCGGCATCCAGGATAGCCCGGTCGGCCTGAAGGACCGGCTCAGCGAGTCTCTGGAGTTCACCCTTCGTAACGGCCGGGTTTCTAAAGGCGGTCATGAACTCCTTGACCGCCGCCATCTTCCGCTCCCGGATAGGCTTGGTTGTATTTGCGAACTGGACGTAGAGCTGCTTGATCTGCTGTTTCTGCTGATCGGTGAGGCCGAGCTCGTTTGCCAGCCTCTGTACTACATGAGGACGCGGGGGAGCAAGCAGGGCCTGGAGGCTGCGCATCCGCGCTCGAACGCGCTCGCGAGCCTGGCCGGTAGCCGCTCCGACCGACTGGCCGGGCTGAGCCTGCTTCCGCTCCTGCATCTTCTGCTGCAGCATCTGACGCTGCTGGGCTGAGAGTTGGCGCTTTGCAGGCGCCTGGGTCTGTGCGTAGGCAGCGATCCCCATTACGAAGACGCACGCCACCGCTGCTGCGACAACCTTTCTGCACTTCTTGAACATGACTATCACGCTCCTCGAATAGCGATCATCGGGCTTGCCGATGCTGGGGAAGCTCGCTTGGGTTTTCTGAGCGTGTAGACGCGGCCGCTCACGTTATGTTCATTTGACTTTCCGCGCCGTTGAGGGTGCCAGGGCGCTTGTGCTACAATTGGCCGACCGCGGACCAACGTGACACTCCGGAGGACGGCATGACAAAGCGTGAACCAGATTTCGAGCAGTTTCTCAAGGTACTGACGAGGAACGGCAGACCGGATCACCTGCCGTTCTATGAGCATATCGCAAGCGCCGGTTTCATCGCGCGCCGAACCGGCGTCCCGTTCGACCGGATCGGCCCCGACGACGAGCGCTACTGGCCGACTTACGTGGACTTCTGGCTCGGCATGGGCTATGACTGCGTCCCAATGGAGATCGGTCTGAATTGCCCGCTCCCCGGCGGTCACGGGAAGCTCTCCGAGGGCAGCGAAGCATGGGCCGTCATCCGGTCTACCGAGGACTTCGAGAAGTACCCGTGGCCGGATGTGTCGAATCCGATCGACTTCAGCCATTTCGAGAAGGTCGCCGGGCTTCTCCCGGACGGCGCGAGAATCGTCGGCGGCGTCTGCGCGGGCCCCTACGAATGGGTCTCGAAGATGATGGGCACGATCGGCCTCTCCTACGCCATCGCGGATGATATCGAACTCGTAGACCTCATGTTCGAGAAGATCGGCAGCCTCCACCACAGCGCCAACCGGCAGCTTGCCACCATGGACTGCATCGGCGCGCTCCGCCAGGGTGACGACCTCGGGTTCAAGACATCGACGTTCCTCAGCCCTGAGTATCTCCGCCGCTGGGTCTTCCCGATCTACAAGAAGATGGTCGACGAAGCGCACAGTGCCGGGAAGCCGTTCATACTCCACTCCTGCGGCAACCTCGCTGAGGTATACAACGACATCATCGATGACTGTGGGATCGACGCCAAACACTCCTTCGAGGACGCGATCATGCCGGTCGCGGAGTTCAAGCGCCGGTATGGGGACCGCGTAACCGCACTCGGCGGCCTCGATGTAGACGTGATCTGCCGCAGTTCGGAGGACGATCTGCGGGCTTACGCCCGAAAGGCGATCGAGGAGTGCTTCGTTGACGGATTCTGGGCACTCGGCACAGGGAACTCTCTCACGGACTACATGCCCGTCGAGAACTACCTGATCGTCCTTGATGAGGGGATGAAGGCAACGAGCGCAGGGGCGTAGGAGCGTATCGGAGATCGAGTCCACCTCTGCAGGAGAGCGGCTACCCGGCGGCGTATTGGGAGTTGAGGTCAGTCCCAGAGGAAGACACGCACAGGACTGATTTCGCAAGGCCACCATCCGATCTTCCGCTCGCGCGCATGCGAGCGGGCAATATCTGCACGGCTCCCTACCGTGCCAAGGAGGATGGATCATGAAGATCGTCACCTGCATCGTACTCTGCCTCGTGCTGGTGGCACTGGTCGCTGTCGGACCCTCGTTTGCCATCCGCATCTACCTCAATCCCAGCGATCAGATCCACAACACGAGCCCCGACGGCACCTACAACGAGTCCTACGCTTGCCGCGACGTCGCATGGCGTTTGGCAAACAAGCTGGGCAACCGCGGCTTCGAGGTCTGGAACTCAGACGGCGCATCGATGTCCGCCTCGTGCAGCGCCGCAAACTCCTGGCCCGCCGACAGGTTCGTCTCGATCCACACGAACGCGATGGGCGGCGGATGGACAACCGCACATGGCACGATGTCGCTCTACTACCAGTCGTCCGGCGGCTGGGTCGATACCGTAGGCCGAGATCTGGCGATCCGGTGCACCAACAAGTGCGTCGAGAAGTTCAGCGCCTACGGACGAGGCTACAACCGCGGCAACTACGCCGACTATCCGTTCTATGGCTACAACCTCTACGTACTGGCGAACACAAACATGTCGGCCTGTCTGGTCGAAGGACTGTTCCACGACAACTGGGACGATGTGCAGCTTCTGAAGACCGATGCCGGCAAGGAGGCATACGCCCAGGCGCTCTACGAGGCGATCTGCGATCACTTCGGTTGGAGTTACAGCTCGACTCCCCCTAACGCGATGGCGTCGCCGTGCACGGTGGGGCGGAACCAGGACGGCCGCCTCGAGGTCTTCGCACGGGGCTACAACAACCAGATCTACCACAACTACCAGAACCCCGACCGTTCCTGGTCGGGCTGGACGAGCCTCGGCGGAGACATCCGGGATATCCCGGTAGTGGCGATGAACTCCGACGGGCGCTTGGAGGTATTCGCGCGTGGAGCCGACAACTCGGTTGTCCATTGCTGGCAGACGGCGCCGAATAGCGGATGGTCGCAGGTCTACAGCATGGGCGGCAACATCACCGGCGTCCCGGTCCTGGGCACACTCCCCGACGGACGTCTTGAGATGTTCGTGCGGTGGAGCAACGGAGCAGTCTACCACGCGTGGCAGACTCCTCCCAACGGCTGGTCCGGCTTCGCGAGCCTCGGAGGAAGCATTACCGATATCCCGGCGGTAGGACGCAACCAGGACGGCCGGATGGAGGTCTTTGCGCGAACCTCGAACGGCACGGTCTGGCACAACTACCATCTGACTCCCTACGGCTCGTGGTCGGGCTGGTATACGATGAACGGCAATATCTCGTATCAGCCCGTGGTCGCGATGAACAGCAACGGCACGCTGGAGTTGTTCGCGCGCGGCATCGACGGCACGATCTGCCACTGCTGGCAGACTGAGCCCAATGCGGGATGGTCGGCCTGGTACGGCATGGGCGGCAGTTCCGCGGGCGCTCCGGCGGTCGGCACGAATTCCGACGGCAGACTGGAGTTGTTCGTGCGCACACCGAGCGGCGAGATCCAGCATTGCTGGCAGGAGCCCTGGGGCGGCTGGTCCGCCTGGTGGGGAATGGGCAGCGGGTTCTCTAACCCACCCGCCGTAGGACAGAACTCCGACGGGCGACTCGAGCTCTTTGCCCGTGGGAATGACGGCATCATCTACCACTCGTGGCAGCAGCCCGACACTACCTGGTCGGCGTGGTATCCGCTCTAGACCACACTCTCTCGGAGTGCTCACCGCTACCAAAGCGGTGAGCACTCCGGCCCTTCGCCCGACCGCCCCACCCCTGATATCCCCTTGCCTCACGAGAGCCGATTCGGGTAAGATATAGCCCGTGAAGCCAATACTCGATGCCCGTAACCTGGAGAAGACCTTCAACCCCGAGGACAAGCCGGTGAGAGCGGTGCAGGATGTCTCGCTGCACATAGATGCAGGCGAGATCCTGGCCTTCCTCGGCCCAAACGGCGCGGGCAAGACCACCACTATCAAGATCATCGCAGGATTGGTGAAGCCGGACTCGGGGACCGTGTCCATCGATGGATGGGATCCCCATCGCGACGCTCGCGCCCTGCGCGAAGTCGGGGCCGTCCTGGAGGGCAACCGAAACACGTATTGGCGGTTCACCCCACAGGAGAATCTGGAATACTTCGGCGTGCTGCGCGGCCTGTCACGCACGCAGGCGCGAGCCAGGGTCGATGATCTGCTCGAACGCTTCGGTCTGACAGAGAAGCGCAACACGATCGTCCAACAGTTGTCCCGAGGCATGCAGCAGAAGCTGGCGATCGCCGTCGCACTGATCCACCGCCCAAAGCTCCTCCTCCTCGACGAGCCGACTCTCGGACTCGATGTCGAGGCGGCCGAGTCGGTCAAGCATCTCGTTCGGGAGATCGCGCAGGAGGGCCATTCCGTCCTGCTCACAACCCACCAACTGGACGTGGCAGAGCAGATCTCCGACCGCGTGGCAATCATCAGACACGGCGAGATCATCGCCGAGGAGCCGACGATGGACCTGATCGAGCGGTTCTCCGGCCAGTCATACATGATCGAGGCGATCGGAGAGTTGAGCGATAGTCAGCGTCAGAAGCTGGAGGCGCTCGGCGCAAAGGTAGACTCCGGCACGATCAGCTACCTCGGCTCCCCGGACGGCCTCTGGCAGGTGCTCGATGCCGTAAGGCCGCTTCCGATCATCAGGATCGAGAGGGATCAGGCGGACCTGACCGGGGTGTTCCTGAAGCTGGTGAGGGAGAGCAAGGATGCATAGGTTGTTTCTTGCGGAGTTCAAGCGAGCGTGGATCGAGTTCAAGCGCTATCCCGCAGAGGCTGCAACAGGGGTCCTGACGTTTGCAGCCGTATTCCTCGGGCTCTTCCTCGGGGCGAAGTACATGGCGGGCGGAACGATCCACTTCGGCACGCGTCTCGACGCGATCATCGTCGGGTACCTGCTCTGGACCTTCACGCTTATCGCGTTCGGCAACCTGGCCTGGATGGTGCAGACAGAGTCTCAGACGGGCACGCTGGAGCAAGTCTACCTATCACCTTTCGGCCCGAGAAAGGTCTTCCTAACCAGGGCGGTCGCGGGTCTGGCGTTCCAGATGCTCATTGTGGCGGGACTGCTTATCGTTGTTCTGCTGATCACTCAGCGGCGGCTTCATGTGACACTGACCGTCATTCCGCCGATTGCCACCATTGTCATGGGGAGCTACGGCCTCGGTTTCCTTCTCGGCGGGGTAGCATTGATCTTCAAGCGGGTCGGCAATATCCTGAACACATCTCAGTTCGCGGTGCTCTTCCTCGTGATGACGCCGGTCGAGTCGTGGACGGGCTACACTAAGATCGCAGGATACTTGCTTCCGCTCGTCCCGAGCGCGGGGATGCTCAGGGACATCATGGCTCGCGGCAGAGCGTTCGATCCTGCGGACTTTGCAATCGCGCTGGGAAACGCGATCGCCTACTTCGCACTCGGACTGCTGCTCTTCTCCATCGCGGACAGGTATGCGAGGAGCAAGGGAGTCATCGGAGGGTACTAAGCGGACAGAGCTTCGGCACCGATGCGCATGATGTCGTCCACTTGCCCCTTCGACTCGAACCCGATGACTATCGCATCGACGCATTCGAGGCCCAGCACGTAGCGAACCGACTTCTCGCGCTGATCCGCGATCGCTCCTTCGCCCAGGATCTTCATGCCCGTGATGCCCTTGCCCGCATTGTGAAGCTTCGTCAGCACCGGGACTACCTCCTCGGGCTTGGCGTCCATCTTCTCGCCGACGGGGTTGATGCGGCAGAACGCGCAATCGACCCAGGGATCCTCCGCCGCCTGCTTCATCACGTCCAGGCTGTGGATGGAGATGCCGTGCGCCCGGATGCGCTTCTTCTGCTTTGCGGCTTCGAGAGCATCCATCATCGGCCGCAACTGAGTCTGCCAGCGCGTATCCTGGACACAGTGGAGATGCAGTATGTCGATGTAGTCGGTATTCAGCTCGCGGAGGAAGCGATCGATGGTTTCGTCCGCGTCCTTGCTGGTACGAAACCATATCTTCGTCTCGATGACGTACTCCTCGCGCGGGATTCCCTTGAGCGATGCGCGGAGATAGGGATGAGTGCCGTAGATATCGGCGCAGTCGAAGTAGTTGATCCCCCGATCGAAGGCATGACGGATCATCCGGGCGAACTCCACAGTACCGAGCCGGGTCTGGTTCGACTGCTTGTTATACCCGACGGTGCCGGTGCCGACTCCCAGGTACGAGACCTTGATGCCGGTGCGCCCGAGCTCGACTCTGTCGGCGAGCGACTTGATGCGCGGACCGGATGCCCCTGCCAGGTGCGACGCGGACAGCGCCGCGCCTGCCGCAATCGATCCCGCGATGAACTGCCTTCTAGTGAGCTTCGGGGTCATGCGTCACGCTCCTACGGTCTGTTGATGAAGAAGGCCGACGACTGCAGCGCGGTAAAGATCAGCGCCAGGATGATCAGCGTCACCGCGTTGCCGGTCTGGATCGCGCGCTTACCTTCCTCGTTCTTCGGCGCGAAGAGCGTGATCACCAGGATCAGCAGTTCGAAGCCGGGGAACATGACGAACACGACCCACGACGGCACGAGGTTGTAGGGCTGCGAGGAACCTGTCCAACCGGACGGGATCTGCGGTGGGAGTTGTGGATAGACGATGAATGCCATGACCAACTGGGCTACGAGTCCCAGCGCTATGACCCACAGCGCAGCCTTATACGCAGCGTGAGTCGATACCGGTTGTCTCGGCTCGGCCTTCTGAGTGGTCTTCCTATTGGCCATTGTATGCTCCCTGTGTATCTTGCGATTACCGGACGCGACCGGCGATTGTACTCGGTATCCAGCCCGGTTGACTGCCCGGCATGTTTTCCCTTACCATAAAGCGAACGTCAGGACCGCCGGCGCCTGCTCCGGCCCACCGAACATGCCTGATTATATCACAGTCACCGGCGCGGCGTGCAAGTAATCTGTGAAATCGTGGCACTAGAAATGGATGTGTAAGTGTACCCTGTAGCTGCATTCGATCTCGATGGAACCTTGTTGAGGAGCGACAGCACCCTCTCCCCCCGCACCCTGGCGGCGCTGGAGGCGTGTCAGGCGCGAGGAATCAAGCTCGTGGTCGCAACCGGACGCTCGCCCAGGACGGCGGCGATGGTGCTGCCGGATTGCTTCACTCCCTCGCTCTGGGTCTGCTACAACGGAGCCGAGATATGGAACGGCGGCGGCCGGATCGCCCAGAATGCGCTCGATATCGACACGGCGAAGGAGATAGTCAGCGTCGTGCGGGCGGTCTGCCCGAACGTGCGGCTCTACTGCGGCATCGACGACATCCTCTACTCGGAGCACGAACGCGACCCGGAGGTCTTCACAAAGGTGGATGACCTCCACGCGGTGATCGACCGCCCCGTCGCCAAGATCGTTTTCGACCAGATCCAGACCATCGATGAAGATGCTCTCAGGAGGCATCTCCCGCGGTCGTGCCGATTTATCATCACCTGCGGCAATCGGCTCGGCGAGATAATGACACCATCCGCTACGAAGGCCTGGGGCATAAAGAGCGCCGCCGCTCACTGGGGCCTCGGATTGAGCGATGTGGTGGCATTCGGTGACGAGACGAACGACGTGGAGATGATCTTGGAGAGCGGCCTCGGCATCGCGATGGCGAACGCACATCCCGAGGTGAAGGAGGCGGCTGATCGGATCACCGCCTCGAACGACGAGGACGGCGTGGCGGTCGTGCTTGAGGAACTGCTGGCTGGTGATCAGCGATCAGTGATCGGTGATCAGAGCGAGTGCTAAGACGGATCGAACCGATCTTCCGAACATAGGAGGGAAAACATGACACTGATCGAGAGAGACGCCGTGGTCCTGTTTCAGGGCGACAGCATCACCGACGCGGGCCGCAACCGCGAAGACCCGAACGACCTCGGACGAGGATACGCCCTTTTCACCGCCGGCTTGTTTCGGGCGATGTATCCCGAGTTGAACGTCACGTTCCTGAACCGGGGCATCGGCGGAAATACGATCCGCGATCTCGATGCTCGGTGGGAAGCGGACTGCCTCGAACTGAAGCCGACATGGCTCTCCGTCCTGGTGGGTATCAATGACGCAGCGGGACGGTACCACCACAACAGGATCATCAGCGTCGAGGAGTTTGAGGGCACATACTTCAACCTCCTTCAGAAGGCGGTCGAGTGCTCCGTCCAGCGCATCGTGCTCCTTGAGCCCTTCGTCCTGCCGAGCGACCCGTCCCGCGTCCAGTGGCGGGAGGACCTCGACCCGAAGATCGAGGCGGTGAGGCGGCTCGCACGTGAGTTCCAGGCGATCCTGATCCCGACCGACGGGCTCTTCGCTCAGGCATCGGCCCTCGGGGATCTGGCATACTGGATGCCCGACGGCGTCCACCCCACCCCGGCCGGTCACGCCCTGATGGCGCAGGCGTGGCTCAAAGCCGTGAAGGCACTGTAGAGGCGCCGGAACAGACCTGAGAAGGAACGGCAACATGAGCAGGAGTGACGATATCGGCCTCAGAGGGATCATCTTCGATCTCGACGGCACTCTGGGGAATACGCTCCCTGTGTGCTTCGCGGCATTCCGGCGCATCTTCGAGAGGCACATGGGCCACTCGTTCAGCGATGAAGAGATCAGCGAGATGTTCGGGCCGAACGAGGAAGGGATCATCCGCCGGCGCCTGCCGGAGAAGTACCCCCAGGCCATCGAGGAGTTCATGCTCGAATACGACCGCGCGCACGATCTGTGCACGGCCCCGTTCCCAGGGATCGAGGAGGCGCTTGCGATGCTCCGGGAGCGAGGCGTGAAGCTCGGACTCGTGACCGGCAAAGGCCCCAGAAGCGCTGAGATATCGCTCCGATATCTCGGGATCGCTCACTACTTCGACTCAGTGACCGCAGGCTCCCCGGAGGGCGACCGCAAGCCGGCCGCGATTCGTGATCTACTCGCGCAATGGCGGCTCGCTCCCGATGTCGTCGCCTACGTCGGCGATTCACCGCTCGATATGGAATCCGCGCATGAGACCGGGATACTTGCAGTAGCGGCGGCATGGGCTGAGACTGCGGATGTCGTCAGGCTGATAGCGTCCGATCCGGACGTGATGTTCACGAGCGTCGGCGACTTCGCCGAGTGGGCGGAGGAAAGGTGTTAGGAAGCCGCTCCTACAAGGCGGAATTCGGCCCATGAAATGCGCTCTAGTCCACTCTGAAGTAACGGCAGCAGCGGAGACAGATCGGCAGCCCCTTGTACCTGATGAGGCGCTTGCGATGCTCCCGGTATGCCTCGTTGTTCCAGATCGATGTCAGCGGCTCACGGGCAACGTTGCCGGGAATCATTCCGGGGCAGGCCTCTACATCCCCGTTCGGCAGGATGTTGACACCCATCCATCCACACGCCGGGACCCTGCGCCTGACCCACTTGTGCGGATCACCGTACCAGTCTCGGACCTCGCCGGAATCGAGCGTCGGATACATGCCGATGTACTGCTTCCCGTTGACCATCCCCAGCGCTCTGATCCGTTCGACCGCCTGAACGACTTCCTCGGCATCGACTGACGGAGGAGCCATGCCGCCCATCTCTTCGAAGGATGCGGGATGTACCTCTCCCAACAACCTCTCATGCGCTTCCACCATCCTCCGGGTGAGGACCCATTGATGCTGGAAGTTCATCACCTCGACTCCGAGGTCGGCCGCGATCCCGGGCATACGGTCGATAACGCGGTGATTATACTCCGTCACGGCGCATGTCACGACGATCCAGGGGCTCTTTGTGTTCGCCTCTCGCCTTACCGCCTGAACAGCTCTGATCCCTTCGCACGCACGGTTGAACGTGCCCTCCGCCCCTCGCATCCCATCGTGGACGTCAGCCGGGCCGTCGATGGAGACCATCAGCATGTCCGGCGGGCTCTCCATGAGCTTGGAAGCCAGCTTTTGCAGCATCACGCCATTCGTGGTGAGAGTACACATCAGGCCCCGGCTCTTGATATGGGCAACCAGTTCCGGGAGCTCCGGGTACAGGAGCGGCTCACCCCCGGTGATGCTGATGTACGGACGGAATACCACGACATCATCGACGACTGCCTTCCACTGCTCCAGCGAGAGGCTCAGGGAGAGGCGGTTTGAGACCTGGCCGCTCTCACTGAAGGCGCACATCTTGCATCGCAGGTTGCAGGCCAGGGTCAGCTTGAGCGTCACGTTGCGGGGGAACCTGCTTACGCCGTCCGACCTGCGCTGATCGAGTGCGAGGGTTCCCTCCCGCAGCCTGTTGCGAAAGTAGAGCCCTACCAGATCAGGCCGGCGCGCTACGAGATCGCCGAAGTACCGTAGACTGGACAGCAGGTTCATCAGTGAGCTACACTCTCAATGGAATTGCGGACCCAAGCCCGGGAATGAACGCGCCGAATGCACGGATGTAGTGTTCTACCCCGAACGGGCCTGCTTCCTGCATTAGCAAGCGTATCGCGAATCGGAGGAGCCTACTATGCTTATCGAGAACAACGCCGTCGTGCTTTTCCAGGGCGACAGCATCACCGACGCGGGTCGGAGCCGGGAGGATGATTCGAACCTTGGATGGGGCTATGCCAACCTCATCGCCGCCTGGTTCTCCGCGATGTATCCGGAGAAGAACGTCCGGTTCATCAATCGAGGGATCAGCGGCAACAGAGTGAAGGACCTGGACGCGCGGTGGGACGAAGACTGTCTCAGGCTTCGACCGACGTGGCTCTCGATCCTGATCGGGATCAACGACGTCTGGCGCAGATACGACAGCAACGACCCCACGTCCGTCGAGGAGTACGAGACGGGTTACCGGCGCATCCTGACGCGTGTGAAGGAGGATACGTGCAATCCCCGGCTCGTGATCCTGGAACCGTTCGTGCTCCCCACCCCCGCGGACCGCATCGACTGGCGCGAGGACCTCGACCCCAAGATCAACGCAGCGAGGAACCTTGCCCGGGAGTTCGGAGCGATCTACGTCCCGCTGGACGGGGTCTTCGCCGCAGCGTCGATGCACCGGCCACCGTCGTTCTGGGCGGCGGATGGAGTGCATCCCACCCAGGCAGGCCACGCGCTGATCGCACAGAAGTGGCTGGAGGCGGTCAAGGCTCTGTAGCGGCGGGTGCATGCCCCGTCTCGCTGGTATGCCTGGAACTCCTGTCCGCCATGCGGTGATCCTGCTGCGCTATGGGGGCTTCGGTTGCGACAACAGGAACACGAAGGGGACGGCGTTTTCCCCGTCCCCTTGCTCGTCACCCTACACTCAGCGCTCTACACTGAGCTAGACCCAGCCGCGCAGCTTCATCGCCTCGGCGACTCGCTGGATCGAGACCATGTAGGCCGCGATACGCATGTTCACCTTGTGCTCCAGGCTCATCGCCAGCACGTCGTTGAAGGCCTTCGTCATCTTCTTGTCGAGCTTCACGTGGACCTCATCCTCCTCCCAGTAGAAGGAATGGAGGTTCTGTACCCACTCGAAGTACGAGACGGTCACGCCGCCCGCGTTCGCAAGGAAGTCGGGGACGAAGAAGACACCTTTCTTGTAGAGGATGTCGTCGGCCTCCGGGGTCTGCGGGCCATTCGCCAGCTCGATGGAGATCTTGGCCTTGATGCTGCCGGCGTTCTTGTCCGTGATAACGTTCTCCAGAGCGGACGGGAAGAGCACGTCCACCGCCAGCTCAAGGATCTCCTCATTCGAAATCGGCTTTGAGCCGGGGAAGCCGACTACCGAGCCGGTGGCATTCTTGTGAGCCAGGACCTCATCCGCATCGAGGCCCGCCTCATTGATGATGCCGCCGCGGGAATCGCTTACAGCGATGACTTTGGTACCGAAGAGCTCGTTCACAAGTCTGGCCGCATAGTAACCGGCATTCCCGTAGCCCTGAACGGCGGCGGTTGCTTTGGACAGGTCAATGCCCACGTGCTTCGCGGCCTCGCGCAAGCAGTACATGCCGCCGCGAGCGGTCGCATCGCCCCTGCCGGCGGATCCCCCGAGAGGAAGCGGCTTGCCGGTGATGACGCCCGGGGAGTAGTAACCCCTCTGCTTACTGAACTCGTCCATCATCCAGGCCATCGTCTGAGGGTTCGTGTAGACGTCCGGCGCGGGAATATCCCTTTCCGGGCCGAGGATCCGACCCACCTGGTCGATGTAGGCACGGCTCAGCCTCTCCAACTCGCCCTCCGACATCTCCTTGGGGTTGCAGATGACGCCGCCCTTGCCGCCGCCCAACGGAACATCCACGACGGCGCACTTCCAGGTCATCCACGCGGCGAGCGCGCGGACGGTGTCGATAGTCTCATCGGGATGGAACCGGATGCCGCCCTTGTTCGGTCCGCGGGCGTCATTGTACTGCACGCGGAAGCCCTTGAAGACCTTGACCTTACCGTCATCCATCTTCACGGGCAGCGACACATGAAGTTCGCGCATCGGCTCGCGCAAGACCGCGTGTACCCCGGGATCAAGATCAAGCTTCTCGGCGGCCTTGTCCAACTGGGCCTGCGCGATCTCAAATGGGTTAGTTGTTGCCATATCTGCCTCCTCGTGACTTTGAGCGGGCTCGACCATCTACGGGTCCGTCCCCGCAGTCCGGGATCTCCGGACACCTCCCTTGCCGCAGTTGTGCTTGGGTTCAGCGGCAGAAGGGCCATTTGACGACACTCTCGTAGTGCCGGAAAGGCAGGCGGAGTCGCAGCGCATCGAAAACGGGCTTCGTGCTTCGGATCTGCCTTAGTATCGCTGCGTCATTGTCAGCGCGTTGGTTGTTGCAGCACTGCCGTCGGCGCAAACAAAAAGCCCCCTCGACCCGAGCCATCCCTCCACGGAACGGCCGAGTCGAAGAGGCGTCGATGCCCACACCAGTCGTGCGCTTCGTCGCACACGAGGCTCGCAATCGTCGCGAGCGTGCCAAGTATACCAGACCGACCGGCCAACGGTCAATCTCGCCGCATGGACTCGGCGAACTGGTTATTGACAGTGACCGGCCCGCTGTGGTATAAGTCACGTGAGCCGCAGCCTGGCCCTCCCGCCGATGGGAGGTTGCAGCGGTCCAATGTAGGACGCAAACATCACGGTGGATGTAGCCAATGCTCCATGTGGGCATTGCTGCATCCATTTTTGTTTGTCTGGGGTATCGAATGGATAGCGATAGGCTGACGGGTCCGATCCCGTTGAGCCGCTATCCAGCACTCGTGATTCAGTCTGATCCACCGCCCCACCGGGGCGTTCGCAAAGGAGAGGTGCATGAAGGACAAAGAGTACATTTTGAAGACAGCCCGGGACAACAAGGTCAGGTTCATTCGACTCTGGTTCACCGATGTCCTCGGGTTTCTCAAGAGCTTCGCCATCACGGCAAGCGAACTGGAGAAGGCGCTGGAGGACGGCATGGGCTTCGACGGCTCATCGATCCAGGGGTTTGCGAGGATCGATGAGAGCGACATGATCGCCAAGCCGGACGTCTCCACCTTCCAGCTTCTACCATGGCGCTCCAAGGATGAGGCCGCGGTTGCGCGCATCTTCTGCGATGTCGTCCAGCCGAACGGCCAGCCGTACGAGGGAGACCCGCGCTACGTGCTGAAGAGGACCCTCAAGCAGGCCGCGGATATGGGCTACACCTACTACGTCGGCCCCGAACTGGAGTACTTCTACTTCAAGAGCAGCAAGGGTGAGCCTGAGGGACTCGATGAAGGCGGATACTTCGACCTAACTCCGATGGACCTGGCGAGCGATCTCCGCCGCGATACGGTCATGATGCTCGAAGACATGGGCATCGAGGTCGAATACAGCCATCACGAGGTCGCGCCGAGCCAGCATGAGATCGACCTTCGCTACACCGACGCGCTCACCATGGCCGACAATGCCATGACCTACCGCCTGGTGGTGAAGGAAGTCGCGCTGAAGTACGGCGCGTACGCGACATTCATGCCGAAGCCGGTCTACGGGCAGAACGGAAGCGGCATGCACGTTCACCAGTCGCTCTTCGAGGGCACGCGCAATGCGTTCTTCGATGCCGACGACAAGTTCCACCTCTCCAAAGTCGCCAAGCACTACATTGCCGGCCTGCTTCGGTACGCGCCTGAGATCACTTTGGTAACGAACCAGTGGGTGAACTCCTACAAGCGGCTCGTTCCGGGCTACGAAGCGCCTGTCTACGTCTCGTGGGCGCTCCGCAACCGCTCGGACCTGATCCGGGTGCCGGAATACAAGCCCGGTAAGGAGACCGCAACTCGCATCGAGTACAGATCGCCCGATCCGGCGTGCAACCCATACCTCGCCTTCGCCGTGATGCTTGCCGCAGGGCTGGAAGGCATCAAGAACGAGTGGGAAGCGCCCGAACCGGTCGAGCAGAACGTTTACGAGATGACTGAGGCCGAGCGGAAGGCTCGCGGGATCAACACCCTGCCCGAGAACCTGCACGACGCGATCACCCTCGCGGAGAACAGCGATCTGCTCAGGAACACTCTCGGGGAGCACGTCTTCACGAAGCTCATCGAGAACAAGAAGCGGGAGTGGGACCGGTTCAAGGCCCAGGTCACGAAGTTCGAGTTGGAGGAGTACCTGCCGGTCCTGTAGGCGCGTACTCCCGTCGGCCGGCGCAGAGGCACGGCCACTACTACGTACGACAACGGCATATCGGGGCGAAGCATCTGCTCTCAACGGCGCGAGCATCGGAGTCGCAGGGAGCATGTGCTTCGCCCCGACTGTTCTATGGTCGCGGAGAATGCGTGGAATCCTGATCATAACTGAAGAGGGCCGGGAGATGGCCTCCATATCGAGCGCACTGGTCCGCGCGGGCTATACTGCGGAGATATGCGAGCCTTGTGACAACTCCGTCATGGAGGCGCTCGGCAATCTCACGCCCGAGGTGGTGCTCTTCGACGGGCTGAGCACCGACCGCGATGCATCGGAGATCAGGCGACTCCTTGCCACCGAGTGCAGCCTGAAGGAGGTCCTTCTCGTCCTCATCACTACGGAGGACCGTGCCGCCGAGATCGATCTCACCGGCATCGACGACTTCCTCATCCCGCCGTATACGCCGGTGGAGTTCCTCGCGCGCCTGCGTCTCCTCCTCTGGCGAGCGAAGAACATCGATGGCGACCAGGTGGTCAAGGCAGGCAACCTGGTGATCGACCTTCGCAACTACGAGGTCTCCGTCGACGCTGTCTCGATCGAGATGACGTTCAAGGAATACGAGCTTCTGAAGTTCCTTGCCACACACAAGGGACGTGTATTCACCCGTGATGCGCTGCTCAACCACGTCTGGGGTTATGACTACTACGGCGGCACTCGGACGGTCGATGTCCACATCCGACGCATCCGATCGAAGCTCGGCGAAACGGCGGACGACCTCATCGAGACTGTTCGGAACGTCGGCTACAGGTTCGCGGGCTGATATCTCATCTCCTGGATCCCGCTCGCACTCCTACTCGTACTCGTGTATCCGCCCGAAGACCCCCGAGATGATCGACGATGCGTGGGCAGGAAACGCAATCTTCACTTCCACGAAACATGCCCGAAACATTCACACCTTACCATAGGAGCCACCGAACTCAAGAAGGGAGATGCGTACGGCATGACAGCGAAAGAGAAGGTTCTGAAGGAAGCGAGAGACAAAGGCGTCGAGTTCATCAGGCTCTGGTTCACCGATGTGCTCGGTCAGCTCAAGAGCTTTGCGATAACATCGGAGGAACTCGAAGGGGCCCTCAGCGAGGGCATGGGCTTCGACGGCTCGTCGATCACCGGCTATCAGGATATCCAGGAAAGCGATATGATCGCCATGCCGGACCCTGAGACATTCTGCCTGCTCCCCTGGAGACCGCAGGAGAAGGGCGTCGCGCGCATGTTCTGCGACATCCTCGAACCTGACGGCACACCCTATGAGGGCGACCCACGGTACATCCTTCGCCGTGCGCTAAGAGACGCCGAGGACAAGGGCTTCAGGATGTTCGTCGGTCCCGAGTTGGAGTACTTCTACCTCAAGAGCCCGAACTCGACCGAGATCCTCGACCACGGCGGCTACTTCGACCTCACGCCTCTCGACGTGGCGACGAGCCTGCGCCGCGAGACGATCCTGACGCTTCAGGAGATGGGAATCACCGTCGAGTACAGCCACCACGAGGTCGCACCGAGCCAGCATGAGATCGATCTGCGCTACTCCGATGCCCTCACCATGGCCGACAATGCGATGACCTACCGCCTGGTCGTCAAGGAAATCGCGCAGAAGAACGGCGTCTACGCGACCTTCATGCCGAAGCCGATCTTCGGGCAGAACGGAAGCGGCATGCACACCCATCAGTCGCTCTTCAAGGACGGCCGGAACGCGTTCTTCGATGCGAGCGATCCCTACAGCCTATCCGACACGGCCAAGCATTACATCGCGGGCCTGCTCAGGCACTCGAAGGAGATGTCGTCGATCCTCGCTCAGTGGGTGAACTCCTACAAGCGGCTCGTTCCGGGCTACGAGGCTCCGGTCTACATCGCCTGGTCCCAGAGAAACAGGTCGGCGCTGGTTCGGGTCCCGCACTACAAGCCTGGGAAGGAGAACGCGACGCGCGCCGAACTGAGATGCCCCGATCCCGCGTGCAACCCGTACCTTGCGTTTGCTGTGATGTTGAGAGCCGGCCTGAAGGGGATCGAAGAGAAATACGAGCTCGCCGAGCCGATGGAGAAGAACCTCTACCACCTGACGGATTCCGAGCGGAAGGCTCTGGGCATCGAGAGCCTCCCGTCGAGCCTCGGTGAGGCGATATCGTGCACGGAGAAGAGCGAGCTTGTGCGAGAGACGCTCGGTGACCACACGTTCGAGCGGTTCATCGAAGTCAAGAAGTGGGAGTGGGACGACTTCCGCATTCAGGTGACAGGGTACGAGCTGAACAAGTACCTGCCGATACTCTGACGCCTGATGCGCGACAGGCCTGCCGTTCTTCTTGGGTTCGACGGCAGGCCTGTTCTATTGAAAACCGGGAGAATGGAGTGGTGGAGTAATGGAGTGATGGGTACCCAGTACTCCAGCATTCCGTTCCTCCCTACTTCTTCTTCGCTGCTGCTTCCTCTTTCTGGCGGGCCTTGTAAGCCTCCCGCTTGCGCTTCCATAACTTGATCAGATGTCTGTTCCTCAGTCGCATTACGTAGAACACCTCCCCCATATCCTGCTCTGGAATAGGTCTTGTCAGGCGCCCTGGCCCGTCAGACCGGTCTGGCTTTAGGAGTAATGTGCGTCCTCCGGGGACGTTATTCCTCCCTCGAACGCAGGAGTGGATCCTGCTCGCTCTGCAGGACAACCAGCCATCATTTTGCCGATCTGGCCGTCGCAGAAACAACGCGTTTAAAAAACATTGTTGCATAACGGGCGGAAAGCGGGTACAATGTATTTTGGCAACAGGCGACGGCCCATGTGTGATTCGTGACGATGCTCTTCTCTGAGGATAAGTTCACTCGTTTGAATGTGCCCTGCGGCACGCGCCATGCTAGATTAGATCGGGATTGAGATCCCGGAGAGGAGTACAGATTGGCTAACAAGTCATTGTACGTCGGTAACCTGTCTTACAGTACCACGGAGGAGGAGCTGAAGAGCCTGTTCGATCCGTGGGGACCCGTCGCGGATGCCCGGATAGTCCAGGGACGCGGCTTTGGGTTCGTCGATCTTCCTGAGGAGAAGGCGCAGGAAGCCATCGAGTCGACCAATGGTAAGGAGTACCAGGGTCGCACGCTGACCGTGAACGAGGCCAAGCCTCGGACTCAGGGCGGCGGTGGCGGTCGCGGCGGCTACGGCGGCGGCGGCGGTTATGGCGGCGGCAGAGACCGCGGCGGTTACGGCGGCGGCTACGGCGGCGGACGCAGAGAGCGCTGGTAAGCTTCTACCTACGCTGACATCAAAGGGGGAGACCGCAAGGTCTCCCTTTTTTACTGCTCCTGTTCCTGTAGGCCGGACCGGCCGAGCAGTTCGATCAACTCGGTCCTCACCTGCCGGATCCGGGGATCCTCGCGATTTGGGCCGTACTCCATCATCTTCAGGACCGCAGACTGCGCCACCTTGGGATCCACATTCGCATTCCAGGCGCCCTCAGACGGTTTGCATTGAACCAGACGCCTGTATATCTTCACACCATGCAGAATGGCTAGTACATCCGGGATCAGTAGCAGACAAACGGCAGGAAGGAACCACGCGGTCCCTCTGAGCAGGTAGGGAACGAAGTGAGCTGCAACCAGTACTGCATAGCCGCGGGACGGCCAGTTCCCGCCGATCTGCCGGTACACCGCCAGCTTGAGGCCTGCCAGAACCGCCAACTCCTCCACCAACATCACATCGAGGCTCTTGCGAGTCAGGACGAGCGTCCTGCCCTTCACACGCGCGTCTACATAGCGCCGCCCATATCGACTGCCGTCCACTCTGATGCATCTGACAGGCACGCCTGATGTGCGTATCACGTACTCAAGACCCGTTCTTACCTCATCCAACATGACGCTCTCCTTGCGACGGTTCCGCTGGTTAGGCTGCAACACAACAACATGATTGTAGAGAAGTCTTGTTCGGGTGTCAACACGCTGTCTGCACCACCCGGACTGTCTCTCTGCCGCGGGACAACGACGATGACGCGCCGATCTTCCTTCAGTGGTCGCGAAACGGAGAGGGAGATCACTGAGTCGCATGAACTGCTGAGAATATGCCTGCGGGGAGGTACGGCGGGCTTGCTGTTCGCGGGATACAGCGGGCTGAGTCCGGCGGGTGTAGTGTCGTGGCGGTTGACCGGCCGGCCGAACACGTCCAGCGTGCCCGACCAGCCGGATCAAGATCGGGTTACTTTCTGCGCCGGAACCTCATCGCTCCCACGAGGCCTGCCGCTCCCGGGAGAAGTGTAAGGAGACCGGACGGCTCGGGAACCGGTGTGTAGTAGTAGTCTACCCTCGCCGTGCCCACTGCCTGCAGTCCGAACGCCAACACCAGGTTCGCCGCACCGCTGCCATACGCGGTGCCCGATGCATCGACCGGAATGATCACGAAGTTGCTTCCCTTCCAGTACTCAGAGTCGTACATGAGGGACGCAGTTGCGATCGAGTCTTGGATGACGTGATCCGCATACGTGTGGCCGGACGTGCCGCCGAAGTCCAGGACGCCATCGTACGCCTCGGCATTGTACGTCCTGGTGAGCGGCGCCATCTCGATGGTGTGCATCGCATAGCGCGGAATGCCGATCGTCATATTCGATGCAACGGTGGTACTGATCGTCGCCGGTCGTCTATCGCGATTCTCGAAGCTAACGCTGGCGATCAATCGACCTTCGTACGTCACTCTGATGTCGTTCAGGGTTCCCCACGCAGGGTCGAACTGCTGAAGCCGAAGTTCACCACTCCAGCCCGTGTCCACGACACCAGTGCTGTCCGTGAATGTCTTGATCGCCGCGGAGGAGGCTCCCACCAGCGAGACCAGCATCATTGCGGAGATGAGCGGAACAAGGAGTCTTTTCATAGTATCGTCACCTCACCTTCCTTCCTGACAAGGCATATGCCGAAAAGGCGCTTGAAAGCGGGACAAGCGCCTAGCATTCCGGGTTCAGAAACAAACTCTGCAAGAATCGTGCCAATCGTGCCGGTCTGCGCCAGTTCGATGAGATACGTGGAGGAAATCCTCATCAGGGACCAGGAAATGCGTGGCTCACGACCCGATGCCTGACTACATGAGCGACAATCCGGGGGACAGATGCGTCAACTCAGACGATAGGGATGCGCCTCCGTCGCACGATGCCGATGAGACCTACTATGCCGCTGAAGAGTGCGACGAACGCGCCCGGCTCACGAACGAGCTTCGCTATCGTCCCACTGAGCATTGACCGGCGCCTGATGTGAGGCTGGCAAATCGAGTCGCGGCCACCGCAGACTGCGCAGGCAGAGTGTGGCGCTTCGGAATCGGAATGCCAGCGGATGAGAACCGAGAAGAGAGCCGCCCGGACATGGACAGCTCTCTTCCCTCTGAACCCGTGATATTGTACTGCGCTCTATCTCTTGCGGAATCTGACGACTCCTGCGAGACCGCCCAGACCGGTTATCAGCGCCAGCAGGCTGGACGGCTCCGGTACCGGGGTGTAGTCATACGTGATGGTAGCAGACGCGCCGGCATCAGCGCTAAACAACAGCGCCAGATTGGCGGCGCCGGAGCCTCCCGCGAAGCCAACAGCACTGCAAGGGAGCGATATGACGCCGGTCCCCTGGAATAGCGCCTTGTCTGCCGCCGAGGACAGGCCCGAGACTGTCTCCGTATGGCTCGTGGTTGTCGTCGGATAGGTCATACCAGACGTGCCACCGTAGTCCAGATTGCCATCGTACGCGGTAGCGTTGAACTGGCGAACGACGCTGGGGATCGAGACGACGAGGACCGACATGTCCGGGCGGCGCAGAGTCAGGGTCGCCTGCAGCGTGGTGCTTACAGTCGCCGGAGTCGCATTCCGATTCTCCACCTGGACATCGCCACTGAGGGTTCCGGTCAAGCTGAACGAAATGCTGTTCAGTGTCCCGAGCATGGGGTCAAACTGGTTGAACATCAGGTTGCGATCCCAGTCCGTGCTCTGGATCGGAATGGTCACCGTCCGGGTAATGCTGGCAGCGCCCGCATACACGGCACACGCCAGCAGCACAGCGGCGAGAATCAAGGCTGACTTCCTCATTGTACTACCTCCTGTCCAAGTAAGACATGGCCTTCCTGGCCCTGGTGGTACTTGTGGGTAAGCGCATGTCTCCCTGCTACCGTCCTGCAAGAATCATGCTAAACTGAGCAATATACCGGTTTTTTTCGAGGATTTGTGCGGATTATGCTCCTACTCTCCCGCAGCATCACATGACACCGGTCATCTACTCGATGCGACTCGGGAGCTCGGTGCATTCGCAGTCATTTCGTTGCATCCGCCCTGCCCTTGTGGTAGAATGATCCGACGCGAGGGCTTTGGTTCATAGCACGCAGTCTCCGGTTTACAGACCGCCCTCACGCACCATTCCAACACTCCAATACTTCGCTACTCCAGTACTCCATTCGAGTACGAGTACCAGTAGGAGCTACGAGTAGGAGATCATGAGCGAGATCAAGTCCATTTTGGCCACGGACTGTGGGAGCACCACAACCAAGGCCATCCTCATCGAGAAGCAGGGTGACGAGTACCGCCTGGTCGTACGAGGCGAAGCCCCTACCACCGTCGAGGCTCCGTACGATGACGTGACTGTCGGCGTGTTGAACGCCGCGCGAGAGGTCGAGGAGCTTGCCGGACGGCCGATCCTCAAAGCCGACGGTTCGGGGATCAACACCACTCCGGAGGGAAACGCGGGCGTCGATATGTACCTTTCGACGTCCAGCGCGGGCGGCGGTCTCCAGATGACCGTGGCGGGCGTCGTAAAGACCATGAGCGCCGAAAGTGCGGAGCGAGCGGCCCTGGGCGCCGGCGCTATCATCATCGACGTCATCGCGGTAGACGACGGGCGCAAGGAATACGAGAAAGTCCAGCGCATCCGCGAACTCCGACCGGATATGATCCTGATGTCCGGCGGAACGGACGGCGGCACGGTAACCCACCTCGTCGAGATAGGCGAGATGCTCCTCTCCGCGGACCCACGGCCCAGGCTCGGCATCGGCGTCAAGCTTCCGGTCATCTACGCGGGCAACAAAGATGCGGCTGATGCGGTAGGCGATATCATCAACGCCAAGGTGGACCTCAAGGTAGTCGATAACCTTCGCCCCACCCTGGACCGCGAGAATCTTTCCCCCGCGCGTGAAGCGATCCACGAGTTGTTCCTCCAGCACGTCATGCAGCAGGCGCCGGGATACGGCAAGCTCATGACCTGGACGAGCGCCGGAATCATGTCTACTCCGAACGCGGTCGGCAAGATCATCCAGACTATCGCCGACCTGGAGAAGATCAATGTGCTCGCGGTCGATATCGGCGGCGCCACCACCGACGTGTTCTCGGTCTTCAGCGGGGTGTTCACTCGCACGGTGAGCGCGAACCTCGGCATGAGCTACTCTATCTGCAACGTCCTCGCCGAGGCCAAGATCGACAACATCATGCGCTGGATCCCCTTCACGGCTGATGAGGGCTATGTACGCAATCAGCTCAGGAATAAGATGATCCGCCCGACAACGATCCCTCAGACGCTTAAGGACCTGTACATCGAGCAGGCGGTCTCCCGCGAGGCCCTCCGGCTCGCATTCCTCCACCATAAGTCGCTGGCGCGCGAACTGAAGGGCGTCCAGCAGGAGAGACTGATCGGCGATGCGCTTAGCCAGGAATCGACCGGCAAGACGCTAGTTCATCTGATGGACCTCGACATGATCGTCGGCAGCGGAGGCGTGCTCAGCCACGCGCCGATGAGGGAACAGAGCGCGCTGATGATGCTCGACGCGTATCAGCCCGAGGGAGCCACGATGTTGGCGGTGGACTCGATCTTCATGATGCCGCAACTCGGCGTCTTGTCAGAGCACATGCCCGAGGCGGCGCTCCAGGTCTTCAGACGCGACTGCCTGATCAAGCTGGGCACGGCGATCGCACCGGTGGGAATCTGCAAAGAAGGCCAACCGGGATGCGTCATGAAGCTCGACGGTAAGGAGATAGAGATTCCGGCGGGCACGATCAGGGTGTTCCCGCTCGGCGTCGGCGAGAAGAAAGAGGTCGAGATCACCCCCGGCAGAAACTGCGATGTCGGGACGGGCCGCGGGAAGCCACACAAGTTCGAGGTCGAGGGCGGAGTCGTCGGCCTGATGATCGACACTCGCGGACGTCCGATCCAGCTTCCATCCGACCCGAAGGAGAGAGTCCGGAAGCTCACCGAGTGGTTCGGTGCGTTCGGACTGCCGCTGCCGGGATGATCTGTCGGTTTTCGTCGGTTTGTATCGGTCGTGTGGTATAATCGCCTGCAGAGGCGATCGATATGTCTAGAACACTGACCGTTGAAGAAGTAGCGGAGAGGCTTCGCGTGAAGCCGATCACGGTACGGGAGTACCTGCGCAAGGGGAAAATCCCCGGACGCAGGATCGGCAAGTCGTGGCTCGTTGTCGATGTTGACCTCGAGAACTTCCTAAGTTCACAGCCCCAGGCTGAGTTGAGCGCCCAAGAACGCTGGCGTAAGCTGAGCGTTGAAGAAAGACGTCGGCGTATGAACAGGATCAGAGGCATGCTGTCCGGAGGCAAGCGCACTGTCGACGACTTCATGCGCGAGAAGTACGAGGAAGTGCTAGAGGAAGAGCGAAGAGTGGACGAGGCACATGGGTCTGTGAACACTCGCCCGAATGGGGATCATGCAGCATGAGGCTCGTCATAGACTCAAGCGCTCTGATCGCCCTTCTCGAAAATGAGGCCGGCGCTGACTTGGTTGCCGATCTGATGGACGATTCCAACAACGAGTGCTATGTCCATGCCGTGAACTTGTGCGAGGCATACTACCACGCCATGAGAAGCCATGGGCAGGAGAAGGCGGATCTTGCCATCGATTGGCTGGAGGATCCAAACCTGGAGGAACGACAGGATATGGATCGCACCTTCTGGCGCACAGCCGCTCGACACAAAGCCGATCTTCGGCGAGTTTCACTGGCCGACTGCTGCTGCCTGACTCTAGCAAACCGAGTGCAAGCCGGAGTAGTGACAGCAGATCATCATGAGTTCGATGCGATCGATCAGGAGGGCCTGTGCCCTGTGAGATTCATACGCTGAGGAAGACATGGGAACAGCATACACACCGGGGCTCAAGGTAAGCCCCAGCACAACGATACGGAAGACACGCCGCCTCCCACTCAAGGGCGTTGTCGTCACTCAGATCGGCGAGGAGGTCGTCCCTGACGCAGTGGTCGCCCGGACCGAACTCCCGGGGATCATGCAGACGCTCAGGGTCGCGGAGTTCATGGGCCTCGAACCGGCCGACGTCGCCAAGGCGCTCAAGATCAAGGAAGGCGATGTCGTCGAGAAGGGCCAGGTCATCGCTGAGACTCGCTCGCTCTTCGGACTGATGAAGAACGAGTTGAAGTCGCCGATCGCGGGGACCGTGGAACTCATCTCTCCCGTCTCCGGCCATGTCGGAGTCCGGCAGAAGCCGACGCCCGTCGAGGTGACCGCCTACATCCCGGGCCGTATCGTCGACACGATCCCTGAGGAAGGCGTAGTCGTCGAGACCACTGGAGCGCTGATCCAGGGCATCTTTGGAGTCGGAGGCGAGAAGATCGGCGAAATCAGGGTCATCGTCGATGGACCCGATCAGATCGTGGATGCCGACGCGATTACCGAGGACCTGGCGGGCAAGATAATCGTTACCGGCGCGAACATCACCGGCGCGGGACTGAAGAAGGCCTCGGCGCTCGGAATCTCAGGCGTCGTCACCGGAGGGATCGTAGATCTCGACCTGATCGACTTCCTCGGCTACGACATCGGCGTGGCGATCACCGGCCAGGAACACATCCCGACTACGCTCATCGTGACCGAGGGTTTCGGCGTCATGACGATGGCGCGTCGGACGTTCGACCTCCTGAAGTCGCTGGAGGGCAGACAAGCGTCGATCAACGGCGCGACCCAGATCCGCGCGGGAGTCATCAGGCCGGAGATCATCGTTCCGGTGAGCACGGGCGCCGATACCGCCTCTGCCGAGTCCGAGGAGGCGCTTGACATCGGCACGAGGATCCGGGTCATCCGCGAACCCTACTTCGGCATACTCGGTCACGTGACCGCTCTCCCGCCCGAACTGGTGACGATCGAGTCGGGCGCGAAGGTCCGCACCCTCGAGGCAGAGCTTGACGACGGGCGAAAGGTAACCGTCCCCAGGGCGAACGTGGAGATCATCCAGGAGTAGAGGGCAGACTGCGGAGACCGGACTCGTACCACCAGATCAGGCGTGGGAGAAAGACCCATACGGCACGGAAGAGAACACTCGACCAAACGTCCAGGGCTCGGCACTCTCTCACAACCGGCATCCGGGCGTCCGGCACATCGGCGAGCAGTGCGCGCTGCGCGGCAGGGATAGATGGGTCGGACGCATGTATGTCGGCGAGGCCCAGGTCCAGCTTGTGGAAGTATCACTCGTCCCGGAACGCGCAGGATCGCTATGGCGCATGGTCTCCCTGCCATTCCACCTTCTCCCCGCCGATGACGCGGGTAAGGACCGGCTCACCATCCTTCACCCGTACGAGCGCAAATCGCCCGTCGGTGGTGATCGGACTTCCTTGCTCCGCCCGGTCGATGAAGATCCAATCCGTCACGCCGTCGTGCATCACCTTCACCAGACCGCGATCGAGCCCGCAGGACACGTAGAGCTTCCCCTGGTATGGATAGAGCACAGACGTGAAAGTCGCCTCGTTGCCCGACTTACGCGCGATGATCAGCGGCACCTTGCGGCTCGTCGCCTCAGCCGGGCACATCGCTGTTGACACGGCATAGCGATCCCCATCGAGCATGAAGAGCCCGAGGCCCTGCCCGCCCAGATCCCATCGGGCCTGCCACTTCCCATCAGCCTGATGCGCGCTCACCGGCTCGACGAACGCGTACTCAGGCGCCGGACCGCCTCCGGGGAGCAGGCTCATCCGCAACTTGCCCTCCGAGCGGAGGAACCAGTCGTAGGTATGCTCGGAGTCGCTCTCGAGGCGGTCGATCATGACGTAATACTCATCCACACGGATGATCGTTCGCCGGTGGAGCACGCCGGAGTACGCCTCCTCGGTCTCAGCCTCAGCGACCTCGAAGACTTCGTCACCCTCGAAGCAGGTCAAGCGCCGCTCCTTCGTGGCGGCCTGGTTCTTTCCATCGACCACCACGGTGTTGTGGGCGGGAGTGCACCTATACCAGGCGAGCGCGGGCGATCCGTAGCCACAGGTCCCATAGTCGGCGACCAGGAGCTTTCCGTGCGCCCAAAGCGTGATCCCCATCTTGTCGGGCTGGCCGTGGCCGAGGTACGGGCCGTAGTCGAACGTGAGCATCGCCCGATCATCCGACCGGAGTGTCGCAATGCCGAGCACCGGATAGTCGGTCGAACGGAACTCGGGCTTGGAGGACTCCCTTGTAGGAGCGGCTTCCAAGCCGCGATGTCCCTCGGATCGCGGCTTGGAAGCCGCTTCTACAAGGGGCACACCCTTGAGAAACGCCCACAGACCGGATCGATTCGCCCGGCGAACCGCGTAGCCTTCTCTGAGCGCCCAGCCGATCCGTTCGTCGCCGGTTCGTAGGTAGGCGAGTTCGTATTGATCGAGCGGGAGAAACACGTCGAACCAGCCGTCGTTGATCGCCGCGAGCCGCGTATCGGGGTACATGTAACCGAGCGGCGCGGTGAACATCGCCTTGAGATTCTTGGCGGGCTTGGCCTCCCAGTGATAGAGATCGACGCCGTGGTTGTGCGCGGCCTCGGCGAGGTAGAGAAACGCGCCGAGCGGGTAGAAGTGGTAGGTGTGCACCGACTCCGGCCAGAGCCCGTCGTCACCGAGTTGGTTGGCAATCTGCGACTTGAAGCTGGTGATGGCGTAGTCGATCAACTCCTGATCACCTGTGGCATACCCGATCACTCCGGTGGCCGAGAGATGCCACGAGCCCCAGTTGCCCCCAAGGCCCATGTTCCGCAAGCCGGACGCTATCGGGCGGAAGAACTCGCTCTCGATCTTCACGCGAAGCTCAGGCGTCACAGCCGGCGAATCGTAGACCAGGTCATATGCCCAGGCAAGCGGGATCGACCATACCGACTCGCAGAGCGACTGGTACATCATCCCGCCCTCGGTAAGTGACGTGTGAGGGCCGGGATAGGCGTCGGCATATTTCGACAGGATCTCGACGGCTTTCTCCGCGTATCTTTGGTCGTCCTCGATCGCGTATGTCAGCGCGAGGGCGAAGGCCACTCTCGAAAGGGTGTTGTGGACATACCAACGGATGCACGCGTCGTACTTCTCCCCCTGGTAGACCTTCCCACAGGCAGGACACTTGTAGCCCTCCGGGTGCTCCTTCATATCAGCAGGGACCTGGAGTTGGTTGCCGTCCGTGCAGAAGAAGTTGTGGAAATGACCGCTCCGTCCGGGGATTACGATCTCTCGGTCCAACCATCTATCGGCCTCGGTCTTGATACCCGAACCCAGGGAGAGCGGCTTCGAGCCGGGCTCGGCCAGGTAGATAGACCTCTTCCATCCGTCGCGCTTGACCTCCTGCCGGAGCCGGGCCAACTCGTCGGGACTGAGGATAACACCCGGCCTCAAATCCGAGGAATCGGCGTTCGACATCAACGTGAGCGCGCCGAGTACTATGATCAGCGCGAGTCCTTGCCAGGAGAACATACTGCGGTACCATCCTGCTTCCAGCTTCGTCCGCGTGGACGTCACCGCTAAGTTCCCCAGACAACGACGTCAGACCTCCCGCGACCCGCCGCCTGCTGTGGCAGGGTTGCGCCTTGCCGGAACAAGTATGACTCAGCGCAACCATATTCCGCTCGGACTCGTCTAAGCAGGAGGAGAAAACATCCGCCGGAGGAAGCCATGAAGCGCATAACCGTTCTGATTTCGCTTGTCGCACTAGTCGCATCCACAGCACTTGCCGATCCGCCGCGGATCGTTCGCCGGCCCGGACCACTGGAGTTCGGACGGGGCAAGCTCACGACATTGCCGCCGTATGATCCTACCAGGGCCGAGCAGCCAGATCAGATGGACCTCCGCTCCTATGATCTCACCGCGTTCGACCTGAAGGGCCGCGAGAAGGATCTCGTGTTCGCCATGTTCGACAGCAAGACGCGATGGCCGGTCTCTATCAAGTCATTGAAGTCGTTTAAGCCGGACCGGTTCATGGAGCTTGGCAAATCGCCCGGCCTGGGGGTGAGGGGCCTACACGCGAAAGGCATCACCGGGAAGGGAGTCTCCATCGCGATCATCGATCAGCCGCTGCTCGTTGACCATATCGAGTACAAGGATCGGATGAGGATGTACGACGAGATCGGCTGCTGGAACAACAACGCCGAGATGCACGGCCCGGCGGTCGCATCGATCGCAGTCGGGAAAACGGTTGGAGTCGCTCCCGGCGCGGATCTCTACTACATCGCCACATATGCGTTCCGCGACGACACACCGGAAGGCAGCCGGGACTTCGCCAACTACGCCAAGGCGGTCGATCGCATCGTCGAGGTGAACAGGAGCCTCCCGAAGGACAGGAAGATCAGGGCGATCTCCATGTCAGTCGGCTGGGGACAGGAGGAGAAGGGCTACGACGCGATCGTGAAGGCTGTTGAGCGGGCGAAGAAGGAGGGCATCTTCGTAGTGTCGTCTTCGCTTCTTGAGACATACCAGGAAGACCGCATGTGCTGCCTCGGCCTCGGTCGAGAGCCGCTCGCCGATCCCGACAAGGCCGACTCATACCGCCCGGGGCTCTTTTGGGAGCGCATGTTCCTCGACAACTACACCGACGACGCCGAGAAGGACCCGATGAAGCACCTCAAGCCCTGGCTCCTGGTCCCGATGGACTCTCGATGCACCGCCGGCCCGACCGGCGACGAGGACTATGCGTTCTACCGAACGGGCGGACTGAGTTGGTCGGTCCCCTACCTCGCCGGGCTCTATGCGCTCGCGTGCCAGGTGAGGCCTGATATCACGCCGTCCGAGTTCTGGAAGGCGGCGCTCGCCACAGGTGACACGATCGAGTTCGAGCGTGCGAGCAAGAAGTACAAGCTGGAGAAGATCGTTAACCCGGCAAAGCTGATAGAGAAGATCAAGGGCTAGGACGCATTTCAAGAGTATCGTAGGAGCGGCTTCCCAGCCGCGAATTCGTGGCGCTACGCGGGCATTCGCGGCTGGGAAGCCGCTCCTACATGGCGGATTGCGACCTATGAGACATGCTCCAGGCTCGTAGCGGGTCTCGGACCGACGCGGCGCCACGGTCGGACTTCTCGTCATCGCCAGGATCCACCCGGGCATATCGACGAACCGACGTCCTCCTTCGGGAGGAGTCGCCCCCGAAGATCTCGACGTCGGCGATTACGAAACCCATTTCGTCCACCTGAAGAGCGTAACACTGCCGGTGAAGTACCACACATCCACGCTGAACCCACCCCAGCCCGCCAGCGCGGCAACCTGATACTCATAGTGGCTTACGGTCACCAGCGGCAGTACGGCATATGAAGCCCCGAACCGAAGCCTCGGATGGCGTGCGAAAACATGATCGGGTGCCAGACGAACATGCTGCTTGTAGCTCTTGATGGTTCCGGCTGCGATCGCCGTGTGGATGGACGGGATCCCCCATATCCAGGTGACAGCGTAGAGCGCGAGAAGGACATACATCCCATAGCGTTTCAGGCGTCCAGCAGGTCGACTGTCCATACAAGCCCTCCCATTAACGAACCCGCGTCCGGATCACGGGACGGCCGTTCGAGCTGCCGACGATCGTGCCGTCGTTCGAGATACCCGTGGCCTCGCTCCAGGTCTGACCCTCGAACAACTTGTCAAGGCCGGGAACGATCCTAGCGCCATCCTCCTCCCGCTCCTTCTCCCTGGGGAGTGTGCCGAGATCGATCATCCCCGTCTCGGCGGACCAGAAGAATGCGTGGCAGTGCGTGCGTTCGTCACTGGACCAACCCACGACGTGGCCCGAGTCATTGATGTCGGTCGGGCAGCTCTCGGGGACAGGCGGAGGATCGATGAAGCCCACGAACTTCGGCAGGTTCATGAGGCGGCCGAGGTCGCGCGGTTTCTTCCCGGCTTCCCACAGGAACGCATTTCCCTTCCCGCACTTCGCGCCCTCTTTCCCGGCTATCCGTCCCTTGCCATTGGCGGCGAAGAGCGTGCCGGTCTCCAGTCCGAGAATCGGGGTGAGGTCCTTCATCTTGCCGCCGAGGTCCCATATCACGGCGTGCGGTTTGTACTCAGCATCTGTGGACCATCCGACGATCCTGCCGGAGTCGTCGATGTCCTCCGCGAAGCTCATCCCGTCCGGAAGCGCGCCCAAATCGACCATCCCGCGACCGGGTGTCCAGAGGAAGGCACGAGCCTTCGACTCCTTGGCATGGGAGTGGCCAACCACGCATCCCTTGTTGTTGATCGCGGTCGCTTCGCTCCAATCGCCCCCGAGAGTCCCGAGGTCGTGAGGCTTCCCGTGCACATCCCAGAGGACGGCATGCCTTACGCGGCGATCCGGGTCTTGCGACCAGCCGACGACCTGTCCGATATCATTGATATCGAGCGCCCAGTTGACCGTATGCCCGGGGAGTGAATCGAGCTGCCGGATGTTGCCCTTCGCATCCCAGATCACGACACGCTCGTTCCCGTCCGCGTCTCTCATCATGCCCGCGATCTGACCCTTCGAGTTGATCGCCTGCGGGCCTCGACCACCCTTTCCGTCGGGAAGACCGGGCAACTCCTTGATAGTGTACGTGACCGCGTGAAGACGGCCGGCGAGGAGTGAGGTTGAGAGGATCAAACATGCAGCTACCAGGTAGAGCTTCCGCATCGTGCTACCCCTCCGCGCGTGTATGATATCTGCTAGACTCCAAACGCAGGCATATCGTTCCGCCGAACGCCCGTCATCAGGAAGATGGAGAATTGCTTTGTCTCGCCGCTCGCCACTTGCTTGGAGGCTTTGTGCGCGGTGGATACCCTCACCCCATCGAACCCCGTACTTCGGAGGAGGCTCTTCATCTCCGCGCGGTCAAATCCGAAGTGCCTGATCCCGGTGTTGTCCGCGTGGAAGTCGCCATCCTCCGTGTCGAGATCGGCGACGGCAAGCACGCCGCCGGGCTTCAAGACTCTGTGCAGGGAGCGCAGGAGACGCTCAACGTCTGCGATGTGGTGGAACGTCATTATGCTGTAGACCACATCGAAGCGCTGATCGGGCAAACGGCCCTCTTCGAAATCACAGAGGAAGGTCTTGACGTTCGAGATCCCCAGCATGTTGACCTTCTGCCGGAGCACAGACAGCATGCCCCACGAGCTGTCTACGGCCCTGATGCTGTGAACGTAGGGCCAGAGTGCGAGCGCCACCAGCCCTGTGCCGGCGCCGAGGTCCATGACGTCCATCCCGAGGTCGAGCGGGACCTGCCGCCGGATCGCTCTGGCGATGTCCTGGGCGCACTTCACGGCATTGGGCTGATCGTATGTATCGGCCGGCCTATCGAGGTCCGTTTTCTGAGTGTCGATCATAGCGAATCCATGGACGTCATAGGAGTCATGCGCGCCTTGCGGGTACTTGTCATCGTTCATCGCAAGGTCCGGTACCTTATGAATGAAGCCTACCGCTGCAATAGCTCTCTCGCGCACCTGTTGATCCGGCATCCGGAAGGCCATGGCGGATCAGGGAGCCTCATGACCCAATCGGTCCGATGTAGACGCTCGTCGGTGTAGGGAGTTGCACGTCAGAACACCGGACTCAGCTTGTCGCCGATGCCATGCTCATCCGCTATCTTCCTCAGACGGCGGCCCAGATCCTGGCAGTAAGCTCTATACTCATCCATATCATAGAAGAGTGAGCGGTAAAGGTCAAGCAGATCGGGGTGATGCCGTTTGAGAAACGGCGCGAGGGAGTTCCAGACGCCGGGCTTCGGGTTGAGCTTATCCGCGTGGAGATGCGTGAGAGGTAGATGCGCCACCGCCGAGAAGAGCGCGTCGAGCGCCTCGTCGGTATCCGAGAGCCCCGGCATGAACGGCCCAAGGAACGCGGATGCCTTGATCCCTCGGGAGCACGCCTCCTCCAGGGCCGCGATCCGCTCGAAGGTCGGCGATGCGCCCGGCTCGATGTGGAAGCGGAGGCGCTCATCCATGGTAGTGAGTGTGCAACCGACGTCGCAGTTGTCGTGCCCCTCCAGGATATCGAAGTCGCGGGTGACGAGCTTGCTCTTCGTGAGAATGCCCACGTGGTAGCCGGCGTCAACGAGGATCCGAAGGCACTCGCGCGAGAGCCCGAAGCGCTTCTCGACGGGCTGATAGGCATCGCAGACCGAGCTCATGAACACGCTGGCGGGAGGCTTCCGGGCGACCTCGCGCCGAAGGATTTCGGGTGCGTTGACCTTGGCATCGACGAACGTGCCCCACGGCTCCTCATGCCCTGAGAAGCGCTTCATGAACCGGGCGTAGCAGTAGATGCAGTTGTGCAGGCAACCCGTGTAGCAGTTGACGCAGTAGTCGGATATGCCGGACTTGCCGAGTATCGATTTCGCCTGGACTTCGTTGATGACGGCCATCTCACCCTCAGGAGGATTCTAACCGCCTTCGCAGCCGGAGTCAATTCCTGAGCGGTCGAAGGGTCAGCGGACGATGCGGAACTTGATGAGGGTCCAGAGTGCGACGACGCCGTCCCACCAGCCGATCTTCTTGCCCTGTGCGACCGTGCGCGCCTCGTATCGGATCGGGACCTCCTTGATGCGCAGGCCCTGACGGAGGATCTTGGCGGTGACCTCAGGGCAGAACTCGAACCGCCGGCACGTGAGCGGGATGCTCTTGATCAGGTGGGCGCGGAACGCCTTGTAGCAGGTGGCCTCATCCGTGATCCGTGCGCCGAAGAGAATCGACGCTGCGGCGGCGAGCACCCTGTTCGCGATGTAGTTCGGCAGACGCATCTTCGGCCTGGAGTTGAGGAAGCGTGAGCCGTAGACTACATCCACCTCTCCGCTCACGATCGGCTCGATCATCGCCGGATAGTCGGCGGGGTCGTACTCGAGATCGGCATCCTGGATGATCACGATATCGCCGGTGACATACTGGAGGCCGGTCCGGAGCGCCATCCCCTTCCCCATGTTCTCTTTATGCAGGACCAGTTGGATGTCGCTGATACCCTGGAGCAGTTCACGCGTGCCGTCGGCGGAGTAGTCATCGACGACGATGATCTCCTTCTCGACTGGCGACTTACGCACGCGGTCGAGGGTCGCCTCGATGGTATCAAGCTCATTATAGACGGGGATGATGACGGAAAGCTTCATGGTTATGGCTGCTGGTACGGTAGATTGGGAATGACGGCTGTGACGAGCGCGGTGAGGGTCAGCAGAAGCATTCCACCATTGACTACGACGGCCGACCACCTCCGGTTCCCCTCCGGGAGCAGCCGCTCGATGCCTATGACCATCGCCAGCGAGATCGGAATGATGGCAGGATACAGATATCGTCCCTGCGCCTGGAAGTATGTAAGGTTGAACCTGATGAACGAAAGCAGCACGAGGACCGCCAACGCCGCCATGACGATCAGGGCGTGCCGGCGCTCGGTGGACTCCCTGTTCAGCGTAATGAAAGGCCTAATGCTCCCCACCAGCGCGACCAGCGTGACCGCCGCGAGAGCCAGGTAGGTCCACGTCGGCATGAAGACCTTCATGTGGCCGAAGACCCCCCAGAAGCTGGCGAAGGTCCACCCACCGACGAGAGCGATATAGTCCGTGACTGAGAGCCCACGTTCGACCAGGAAGTAGTCTGGCTTCGGAGTATGAGCGAATGCCTGGTTGAACTGGGTGAGCGCGAAGGGATCACCGTAGAGCGAGACGTTCCGAACGAGCCACCATCCGCCGACCACGAGGCCGATTCCGATCATGACTGCGACGTGCGCGGAGGCTTCCATTGGGGTGACGGCTCCCCTTCTTCGCATCAGCACATAGGCAAGAACCGCAACAGGGAAGATCAGCACGCAGGTAGTCTTCGTGAGCAGTCCGAGTCCCAACACGAGCCCAAGCAGCGCCGATGACTTCAGATTCAGCTCACGGTTGAGCCTGACGAGAAGCAGGATGGCCAGACCGAAGATCAGCTCTGTGAGAATATCATTCCCCACGGACGAACTGAGGGCGAGGTGCATCGGAAGAAGCGCGACGAATCCTGCGCACGCCAGGGCGGTCGATTCCCGCTCGGGGATCAACGCCTTGACCGCGGCGTAGACCGTCAGGATCGAGAGCGCGCCCAGGACGAGGGAGAGCGCGCGCACCCCTGCACCGCCGGCCGCAAGGTAGAACGGCACGCCGAGCAGGTAGTAGAGCGGCGGCTGATGCGCCTCGTAGTTCTCCATGTCATCAGCGGAGAAGACGGGCAGGCGGTGTTCCTCGGCCAGTTGCGTCACGTACACGCCGTGGTATGCCTCATCCGGTGTAACACCGTAGGGCGTGCAGTTCCAGTAGACGAGCCCGAGCGCCAGGTGGAGAGCGATGATCGCCGCCAGCCATATGCGCGTACTATCGTGTCTCGTCTTCAGCCTCATCACGGCTCCCTGATCTCGTAGACGCTGACGTCGTTGGAACTGAATATCTCCAGGAACTCCCCGGAGCCAATCGCCTGGAAGATCAGCATCTCGTAGTCTTCCTTGCCCCGCATCAGCGCCCAGTTGATGACGGCATGGGTATATCGTTCCCTGCCGAAGAAACGGACCATCTCGTCGCTGTTCCGGAACTTGTCCCACGGGATCAGGCGATGGTGTCCCGGATCAGCCCAGATATACGGCCTGTCGAGATAGAAACCTCTCGGCTCGTCGAACAGCAGCACACGGGCATCGTTCGGTGTCGCATTATTGATGAACGAGTGCGCGTCGTAGGGACCGAAGCTGCGGGAGAGATACGAGTCCGCCGACTCCAGCCCGACCGCCGCGCGGGCACTTCCGATCACCAGACTGTTGCCGGCGACGATCCCGAGTCCTACACACATGACGACAAACCCGGCCACAACGATACGCCCGATCTTCCATGAACCGAACGCAGTCGCCGCGCCCGCTCCCGCGATGATGCTGAGGAACGGCAGAACAGTGATCATGTACCGCGCATTCTGCATCAGGAAGAACCATGCGCAGACGAAGACCGAGGACACGAATGCAAGTCTTTGCACGGCTCTGTTCGATCCGCCCACCAGTATCTGCGCGCCGATCAGTCCGAGGAACGCCGGGCCGAGGAGACCGTACATGACCGGCGCATCGTAGAACGCGCCGCCGTTCATAGTGACGTTCCAGGGGATGCCGATGAAGTCGAGCGCCGAGCGCCCCATGCCCATCGCCTGCTGAGCGGCGCGATAGAGCTCCGCGTCGGCGGGAGACCAGTTCCGTCCGCCGAAGATGTTGGAGAAGAACGGGTAGACCGGATTGCCCGTGTAGAGATAAGTCTTGATGTACCACGGCGCTCCGACTACCGCGGCGGTCAACCCGACCAACATCGCGCTTCGAAGGCCGCCCTTCGATCTGCTCAGCCAGAGCACCCAGAGGCAGAGCGCACCGATCGGAACGAGTGCAAGCATCTTCGTGCCGAGCGCGAACCCGGACATGATCCCCGCGACGGCCAGCCATCCCCTGCCGCCGGACTCCTCCCAGTTGAGGACGGCATACGCCGCAAGGAGCAGGTACATCGCCGTCGTGATGTCGGCATATGCCGCTCCGGCCTCCCAGATGACGAGCGGCACGCTCATGAAGAGCAGCGCGCCGATCGATCCGGCCGTCGGGTTCACGTGACGTCGGCAGAGAGCGAAGATGCCCCCCGCGGTCACCAGGTACATCGCATAGTGGAAGAGCTTGGCAAGCGCCGGCCCGTGGAACGCGAGACCGAGAGTATACAGCATCTCCGTGAGGAACGGGAAGTTCGAGTGTGACGTAAACGGCACGTAGAAGATGCGGTGGGCCGCCAGATACAGCTTCGGCACGGCGAGGTGGTACGCCAGGCCGTCCCAGTCCGTAGTTCCCGGAGGTGAGAGCGCACCGATCAGAGCCAACGCTCCGAGGATCGATACGCCGAGCAGCATCAGAGCATCGGTCGCCCGGAGCTTGACCGCCCGCCGACTACCGACCGCGGACACCAGCGATGGAAGGATCACGCGCATGCTGGGAAATGAGACCAGGGCGAGCATCACCAAGAGGCCGATGAGGAACGGCGCCGTCAGCGCGCCCGCCAGCCCGACCGCCAGCACTGAGTACGACAGCGCGCCGAACCCTAGCGCCGCCCCGAATACACACGCCTCGAGCAGACTGTGAGATCTCCCCACGACGGCGCGCAGGATTGCGACGCCGAGCGCCAGGCACACGAGGACGATGGGCATGAATATCGGTATCGCAATCAGCGGATTGCTCATGGCGCGCTTCCCTTCGTTCGGGCGGACTGGAGCGGCAGGAGGCATCCCTCGATCGAGAGGCTGCCCGGTTCGCCGGTAATCTCGACCCTCCCGAGATAGTGGGCGAACCATCCAGCCTGGACGATGCTCGTATTTCCGATCCTGACGGGCTCATCGAGCACGGAATGCGTGTGGCCGCCGACGATTAGGTCGATCCCCGGGACCTCCTGCGCCAGCGTCTCATCGAGCTTGCTCCCGATATGCGTGACGGCGATGATCACATCCGCCTGAATCCTCAGATCGGGAACGATCTCCCTGGCAGCGTGGATCGGGTCATCGAACCAATACGGACTGACCTTGCTTGCGAGCATCTTGCGCGTGATCATCGGTACGGTGAGGCCGAAGAGTGCGACTCTGTAGCCGCCCCGAACCATGGTGATGCTCCGACGGATGGACGGACCGATCGCATCCTCGGCGCCGTGGATGTTCGCGCACAGGACCGGGAATCGGGCGAGCTTGACCTTCGAGTGCAGTCCGGGCTTGAGAAAGTGGAACTCGCGGTTGCCCATCGCCATGGCATCGTATCCGGCCTCGCTCATCCGTGCGAGCGCCGGTTCGCCGCCGGGACGGTAGTAGATGTTGCCTGAGGTGACGGCGTCCCCGGCATCGAGAAGCAGGCACTCGCCCGAGGACTCCTTCGCACGCCGGATAGTCTCGACTCCTTCCGGACGCAGCTTTCCGTGGAGGTCATTGGTATGCAGGATTGTCAGATTCGGCATTCGGCTCTACCGGTCGCTGATATTGTTGAAGGATGCATTCCACCGCCTCGTCCCACTTGCCCTGAGCTTTGAGGATCATTTCGACGGCCTCGCGGACCGCGCCACGACCGCCGTGCGCTTCGGTCACATGATCGGCGAGCGCCTTCAGGTCCTCACAGGCATCTCCGACCGCGATGTTGAACCCGCACTCGCGGAAGGCCGGGATGTCGATCAGATCGTCACCGACGAACGAGGCCTCCTCCTTGCGGAGTCCGAGTTGATCGAGCAGTTCGCGGATAGCGACGCTCTTGTCACGGCAGGCCATGTTGACATGGCGGACCTTGAGCTCGTTCACCCGGCGCTCCAGGGCGGCCGACTTGCGCCCGGAGATGACGGCGACATGCAGGCCGACATGCTGAGCGGCGCGTATGGCCACTCCGTCCTTGATATTGAAGCTCTTGACCTCATCGCCGCTGGATGTGTACGTGACCTCACCCTGAGTGAGCACACCGTCTACGTCGATTGCGATAAGCTTGATCCGCTGGAGCCTGTTCATAGTGCCCTGTTACTCATGTATACGCAATCGGTGACCCGGGCATTCCGACCGGTCACACGGATTACACAATACCGGCCTGGAAGAGGTCCTTCATCATCAACATTCCGATAGGCTTGCCGTCGTCGTCGAGGACCGGTACTTCGCCGATTCGGAAGCTCTCGAGGACGCGCATGCCCTCGACGGCGAGATCGTCCGGCTTCACGGTTTTCGGATTCGGCGTCATGATCTCGCGCGCCGTGCGGTACAGACAGCGCTCGTCCGACAACATGTGGCGGCGGACATCGCCGTCGGTGATGATGCCCGTCATCTTGTGCCGCCCATCCACGACGATCGCCGCTCCGGCGCCCGCCTTGGTAATCGAGAAGAGCACATCGCGCACCAGATCTTCCTCCGTAGCAACCGCCATCCGGTCACCGGACCGCATCACGTCGGCAACCCTCATCGTGAGCCGGCGACCGAGAGTCCCTGCGGGATGGAACAGAGCGTAATCCTCCTCCGAGAACCGCCGTGCCTCCATGACGCTGAGCGCCAGCGCGTCGCCGAGCGCCAATTGCGCGGTGGTGCTCGTAGTCGGAGCAAGGCCGAGCGGGCATGCTTCGCGCTCCACGGAGGTATCAAGAAAGACGTCGCTATATTTTGCGAGGACGGACTCGGAGCGCCCGCACATACTGATCAACTTCGCGCCTATTCGCTTGATCACGGGGAGGATCGAAGTGATCTCATCGGTCTCGCCGCTGTTGGAGAGAGCGATGACGACATCCTGCGAGGTCACCATGCCGAGGTCGCCGTGTACACCCTCCGCCGGATGGAGGAAGAGCGCGGGGCTTCCGGTGCTGGCGAGCGTCCCTGCAAGCTTGCGGCCGATCGCACCGGACTTGCCCATGCCGGTGACGACTATTCTGCCCTTGCACTGCAGAACGAGATCAACGGCCTTCACAAAGGACTCGTCGAGCCTGTCCCTCAGCGCCAGGACCGCGTTACCCTCGATCTCCAGTATCTCCCTCGCTCTATCCAGCATGACGTCCTCCGCTGTTCTTTCGTAATGGACACGGGCGATTATAGCACGAATCGGGAAGCCGAACAAAGTGACTGCGCGAGCCGCGGTGCGCGCGGAATCTCAACCCTCCAGTACCCTACGCGCTACGCCCCCTGTCGTTGACCTGGGGCAAGGACCCTGCTAGAATATAGCCTGTCGGCAACGCGGCATTCGACTACATGCGGACGGGGTATCCGGTGTTACGGCGAAGAAAGATCATATTCATATCCGTAGTCCTGTTGCTCGTGGTCTTGATCCAGGGCTGCGGTCGGCAGGCAGAGGAGTCATCGGACGGCAAGATCGTGCTCACCGTCTGGCATCCGTGGGGAGGCACCCAGGCGGAGGCGTTCGAGGCGACGATGAAGGCCTTCGAGGCCGCTCATCCGGATATCGACGTCCGCGCGCTCTTCACGCCGAACGATCTCTCGAACAACCAGAAGTTCTTCACCTCCGTAGCGGCCCATCGCCCGCCCGATGTCGTGTACGTCGATGGCCCGCAGGTCGCAGAGTGGGCCGAGCAGGGAGCGCTCACCGCGCTGGATGAGCAGTTGCGCCAGGACGGCATCAAGCCCGAGGACTACTTCGCCCCGTGCTGGGAGCAGAACAAGTACAAGGACAAGGTCTGGGCTCTCACCTACTGCGCGGACCCGAACTTCGCGTTCGTGTGGAATAAGGCGCATTTTCGCGAGGTCGGACTCGATCCGGAACGGCCTCCCCAGACGATCGACGAACTCGACGAGTACGTTCGCAAGCTCAACAAGTGGCGCACGGTCGGGGCGACTCGCAAGCTGTCACGGATAGGCATCATCCCGTGGGCGCAGTACGGCCCGGCGAACTCGATGTTCACCTGGGGATGGGCGTTCGGCGGTGGTTTCTACGATCCGAAGACGCACAGAGTCACTGCGGCGTCTCCGAAGGTCGTCGAGGCGCTGACCTGGATGTGCGGATATGCCAGGGAGTTCGACATAGAGAAGATCGAGGGACTGGCCGCCGGATTCGGCACCGCGGAGCAGAACCCGCTCTACACCGGGAAGCTCTCGATGACCTGCCTCCACATCTCGGGCATCGAGGAGATCAAGAAGTACGCCCCGGACCTGGATTACGGCATCGGGTACATCCCGGCGCCGCTCACCGGCGAGGCGCACAGCTCCTGGGTCGGCGGCTGGTGCATGGCAATCCCGAAGGGGTCGCGCCATCCAGAGGAAGCATGGGAGTTGATTCGCTGGCTCTGCGCCGATCCGGAGGGCACATCGGTCGTGGGCAGGAACAGCGGGCTCTTTCCGGGATGGCGAAAGTCGCCCTATCTGAAGGAGGTCTCCGGCAAGCCCGGCTACGGCATGTTCCTCAAAATCCTGGAGGAGTGCCGTCACCAGCGGCCGGTGATGCCCGCTCAGGCGTTCTACATGGGAGCGATCCAGCGAGCGGTCGATTCCGCGATATACGGGCGAAAGACCCCCGAGCAGGCGCTCCGTGACGCTCAGATCGAGACCCAGCGCGAGCTCGACCTGGTATTCGGTAAGTAACGTCGGCACTCTGCGGTCTCTCAGCGAGGTGTGCTTATGAATAACCTTGATCCGAAGCTGCTCGAAATCCTGGCGTGTCCGGCATGTGAAGATCGCCCTCCGGTCGAGTTGAAGGGCGAGAAGCTTTATTGCGCCAAGTGCAAGCGATCCTATCCGGTTCGAGACGGCATCCCCGTGATGCTCGTCGATGAAGCGGTGAAAGAGGAGTAGACGATGCTCAAGATCCGTGTGATCCACGGCCCGAACCTCAATCTGCTCGGCACACGAGAGCCTGAGGTCTACGGGGCAGTCACCCTGGCGGAGATCGACTCCCGCATCAAGGCACACGCGGAGAAGATCGGCGCGCACGTCGAAGTCAGCCAGTTCAACTCCGAGGGAGATGTGGTCGAGGCTATACACACCGCCCGGGACTGGGCCGATGCGATCGTCATCAACCCGGGCGCATATACGCACTACAGCATCGCGGTCCGTGACGCAATCGCGGCTGTCGGTATCCCTGCCGTCGAAGTCCATCTGTCGAACATCCATGCAAGAGAGGACTTTCGTCAGAAGTCGGTGATCGCGCCGGTGTGCGCCGGTCAGATCTCCGGATTCGGCGCTCAGAGCTACATCCTGGGCCTCGATGCGGCGAGGCAACTGGCGGAAGATCGGGAGCGGGGTTAGATCATGCACGGCCGACAAGCCAGACTGCGAGACGAGATGGCGTCCAGGGACCTCGATGCGTTCCTGGTGACCGATCGCGTCAACGTGCGCTACCTTACCGGCTTCAGCGGCTCTTATGCCGTGCTCTTGCTCACGGTTGACGCCGCGTACCTCCTGACCGATTCGCGCTATGTGGAACAGGCGTCTCACGAGACCTACGGCTGCACCGTCGAGCAGATCGACCTCGGGTTCGTGCCCGGCGTCGCAGACCTCCTTCGGCGGATCGAGGCAGGAGTCGTAGGCTTCGAGGAATCGGCGCTGAGCTATGCCGAGTGGAGAGAGCTGAACGAGTCGCTCGAGGGTGTCGAACTGCTGCCGGTCGAGAACGTCACAGCGAAGTTCCGCATGGTGAAGGACGCCGAGGAGATCGCCACCATCCGCAGGGCTGCATGCATCGCGGACGATGCCTTTGCCCATATCTGCTCGATCATCCGTCCGGGCATGACCGAACGTGAGATCGCGCTGGAAATAGACTGCTTCATGAGGAAGAACGGCGCTGAGGAGTCCGCCTTCGAGACCCTCATAGCCGAAGGTGACAGGTCCGCTCTCCCGCACGCCAAGCCGATGGACAGGGAAATCCGCGAGGGTGAGTTCGTCATCATGGACTTCGGGGCACGGGTGGACGGCTACCATTCCGACATAACTCGAACGCTGCTCCTGGGACAACCTGACGAGCGCAGACAGGCCATCTACGACATCGTTCTCGAAGCCCAGCGCAGGGCAATCGAGGCTATCAGGCCGGGCATGCAAGGCCGGCAGGTGGATGCCGTCGCGAGGGACTACATCACCGATCAGGGATACGGCGAATACTTCGGCCACGGCCTGGGCCATGGGCTCGGCCTCGAGGTACACGACGGGCGCATACTGACAAAGAAGAGCGAGATCATACTCCGTCCGGGTATGGTAGCCACGGTCGAGCCGGGGATCTACATCCCCGGGTTGGGCGGTGTACGCATAGAGGACGACGTGCTGGTTACCGAGTCGGGCTGCGAAGTGTTGACGCACTCGCCTCGCTCGCTCAGCCCCGCATCGAATGAAGGGAAGTGAACTCACTGTACAAGGTCATCATGGTTCCACTGGATGGGTCGCCTCTCGCTGAGAAAGCGCTCCCACATGCCGTCGAGATCGCACGGAAGTTCGGCGCCAGATTGACGCTCTTTGCGGTCATCGAGTCTTACCAGGTCTACACGCAGCCCGGGGTCGTGGGTCCGATCGTCAGCGTTCCGATGGAGTCCGAAGAGGAAACGAACGCCATGCGCCGGTACCTCAGAGGCATAGCCGACAAGCTCGCCCAGGACGGACTGGATGTAGTCACCGAGGTACGGCAGGGTGATCCAGCCGCCGAGATCTGCGACTACGCAAGAAATATCGGCGCCGATCTGATAGTGATGTCTACCCACGGACGATCGGGGATACGTCGATGGGTCTACGGGAGCGTCGCGGACCGTGTGCTTCGAAGCGCGAACATTCCCATCTTGTTGGTACGCACTCTAGCGGAAGACAAGTTAGACTGATAGGACTGCCACATGGAACACGCCGCCAGCGCGATCGAACCCGCGCAGGTGATCCTCCAGATCATCATTATCCTGTTTGCCGCCAAGGTAGTCGGTGAGATCACGGAACGGATCGGCCAGCCCCCGGTGCTCGGCGAGCTTCTCGCCGGTGTCCTCCTGGGAGGCAGCGTCTTCGGCTTGATCGAACAGAACGAGGTTCTTCACGTCCTTGCGGAGCTGGGAGCCATCATCCTCCTGTTTGAGGTCGGACTCGAGAGCGATCTGGAGGAGTTCCTACGGGTCGGAGCATCGGCGCTCGCAGTCGCCGTGGTCGGAGTCATCGGGCCATTCGCAGTCGGCTATGCGGCGTCTCTGGCGTTCGGCCTCGACAACGTCACCGCGATCTTCATCGGCGCGACACTCACGGCAACCAGCGTAGGCATCACCGCGCGAACACTGAGCGATATCGGCCAACTCCGAACGCCTGAGGCGAAGATCATACTCGGCGCAGCGGTCATAGACGACGTGCTCGGCCTCATCATCCTGGCCGTGGTAGTCGGCCTGATCAGGACCCACACCGTGTCTCTATGGGAGATCGGCAAGATCACATTCCTGGCAATCGCCTTCCTCGTCGGCGCAATCGCCGTAGGGGTTCCTGTCGCGCCTCGTGTCCTGACCGTGGTGAAGAACCTCAGGACACGGGGGATGCTCACGGTCAGCGCCGTGGTCTTCGCACTGGGACTGGCTTACCTGGCCCACGAACTCCGGCTCGCTACGATCGTCGGAGCCTTTGCCGCCGGTCTCGTTCTCGCTAAGACCGAAGACCTCGCTCACATCCAGGAGCGGATCAAGCCCGTGGCGGATATCTTCATCCCCATCTTCTTCGTACTTCTCGGCGTGTCGGTCGACCTCAAGGCGTTCGATCCGACCAAGCCCGACAACGGACCGGTCCTCCTGCTCACGGGCGCCCTCATCCTGATCGCAATCGCGATGAAGCTCTTCGCGGGACTCGGAGTCCTCCGCCGAGGCGTCAAGCGACTGGCGGTAGGTGTCGGCATGATCCCGAGGGGTGAGGTCGGCCTGATCTTCGCCAGCTTCGGGCTCACGAATCGCGTCATCGGCGCTGATCTCTACTCCGCTATTGTCGCGGTTGTAGTCTTTACCACCTTCGTTACCCCACCCCTGCTCAAACTGGTTCTGCCATCCGGCAAGAAGCAGGCAGTTCTCTCCGATTAGCCTCCAAGCGAGCGAAAAACCGGGATATTTGCGTGTTGACAAGCTATTCACATAGATGTTGACAGTTTGAGCGTTTTGTGATACAGTAAAGGTGGGATGGGAAAGCAATCCCAGACCGGATTCGCTAAAGCCGGATGAAGTACCAAGCCGGACAACAGCGGATGAATGCTGCTCGGGACCTCAGCATTCCAACGCATGTTGAAGGGGGGTTCTACGATGCAGCGCGTACTTGTCAGCACAACGGTTTTCCTCTTCATGGTCGCCATGACGGCCCAGTCGGTCAGCGCCGGCGATGTCTCTTACGACAAGCGCTGGGTTCAGGGCGTCACCGCCAACGTAGTCACCGCCAATCTAAACAGCCACAGTGTCAAGGTGAGCCCGGCAATCGCGCGGCACGGAGTGGGCAGCTCCGAAGGATTCGGCTCCATGCTCAGCCGCCTGCAGCCCGCAGCCGCGATAACCGGCACTTTCTTCTGCGTGAACAGCCTCATCCCTGTTGGAGACTTGGTCATAGACGGCAACATCCTGGGCTTCGGAAGCGTCGGGACGGCGGTCTGCTTCACCGCGGACAACCAGGTCCACTTCAAGCGCACAAAGGACGGACAGGCCGAGAAATGGGCCGGCTACGTGTCCGTCACTTGCGGCGGCCCGAGACTGGTGACTAACGGCGTTGCCCGTGTGGACCCGAAGTCCGAGGGCTTCCGCGATCCGTCGCTGTTCCGTCCTGCGGTGAGGTCTGCCATAGGCGTGACGAAGGCGAACAAGCTGCTGCTCGTCACGGTGAACAAGCCTATCTACCTGAGCCATCTGGCTAGGGTCATGAGGGATCTGGGCGCGGTCGATGCGATGAACCTCGATGGGGGAAGCTCGACAGCCCTGTACTGCAAGGGTAAGGTGCCCAGCCATCCGAGTCGTCGGCTGACGAACCTTATCGTCGTATACGATTCCCCGCAGAAATATGCGAGAGTGAAGCCGGCGTTCTACCCGCATGCAGTGATAGCGGCGAGATCTTCGAGATCGTGAGGGAAAGAGAAAGAGATAGAAAGAGGGGGAGCCGCCGGATGGCGGCTCCCCCTCGCACATCTCTGTCTGCACCAGTGCCTTCTCAAGCCGGACCTCCGTGTCCGGCTCCTCCGAGCACTAGCCGGCCTGCATCTGCAGCTTGGCCTCGTCGAACAGCATCACCTTGTTCTCGCGGCGCGACTTCTCCGCCATGCAGATGATCGTCTGCACCCGGACTCCGAGCTCGATATTGCAGTTCGGCTGCTTGTTGTTCCGAATGCTGTAGAACATGTTCTTGTGATGCTCGGTATGGCTCTCGCCGGCGCCCTTGCGCGGCTCAGAGTAAGCCTCGATCTCGTCCACGTACGGTCTCTCCGGCTTGATGGTGAGGCCGTCGCCGATGTTCATCGTGGCCTTGTTGAACCGAAGGACGTCGTCGAGTCCCTGCTCGTTCACGGTCGAGCCGGCCATGTAGATCATCGGTCCGCTGGGGAACTCGACGAGGAGCATGGTGACTTCGTCGATCTCTCTGGCCGGAGCGACGCCCTTGTCGCTGTTGGTGAGGTTGCCGCCGATGCACGCGACCTTCTTCGGGAACTCCTGCAGGTTCATGGCGATCATCAGCGGATGCAGGCGGTGAGGCCAGAGGTCGCCGATGATACCGGTGCCGTAGTCCCAGTACTTCCTCCATCGGAAGTAGCGATCGGGGTCCCACGGGCGCTTCGGAGCGCTTCCGAGCCACATCTTCCAGTCAACGCTCTGATCGTTGGCTTCCGGATCGATCGCGTAGTAGTTCCACTCGCCGGTCGGGGAGTTACGACAGTAGCTGGCCTGTGCCCACAGGAGCTTGCCGTACTTGCCGTCCTTGACGATCTGTCCGGCCTGATGCCAGCGGGTGTCGGAGCAGCCCTGGGAGCCGACCTGCACGAGCCGCTTGGTGCTCTTGGAGGTTTCCCACATCTTCAATGCTTCGTCGAGGTACCGGGTCATCGGCTTCTCAACGTAGACATGCTTTCCGGCCTGCATGGCGTCGACGGAGACCTGGCCGTGCCAGTGGTCCGGGGTGGCGACGACGACCTCATCGATGTCCTTGCGCTCGAGTAGCTTGCGATAGTCTCCGTAGCAGCAGTCGTCCGGGACGCCGGCAGCCTTCTGCGCTCTGGATCTGTGCTTTGTGAAGACGTCGCAGACCGCGACAACTTTGATGTTCTGCTCGGCCTCAAGACCCTTAAGGGTATTGACGTGCCCGGTCCCCATGCCGCCGGTTCCGATCACGGCCACGTTGATCCGGTCGTTCGCGCCGATGACTCTACCGGAAGCGGGGGCCGATCCGGCTGCTTGAGCAAACACGCGGTCGCCCAGGAGACTTCCCGCGACCATTCCGGCGGCTGTTATGCCCGCCGACTTCATGAACTGACGTCGGGACAAACCCTTGCTGTCCTTCTCTTCCATGTACCTAACGCTCCTTAGATTCTATTTGAGTTCAAACCACTCGGGCTGGAATACGATTCTTGTGCCTGTGTTGATCGCCTCATTCGTCTTCACGGCCACAACAGCCGCCTGATACGCCTCCAGCGGCCCACAGTCGCACTTGGCGTTCTCGCGGATGCTCCTGGTAAAGTTCTCCAGGGCGAAGTATATCGCCTCCTTCGCGGGAGTTGTTTCTGCTTCGTGTCCCGGCTCCTTGCCGGCGGCGATGAGCTGGGTGGCGTCTGCGACGAGACAGATGCCCGACATATCCATCGTCTGCTCCTTGCGAGCATAGACCTCCCAGCCGAGCAGCGGCGCGTCGTTCTCCTTAATCATCCACGCCCGCTTGTCCCGTAGCAGCACCGAGTTGTGGTTGCCCTGGAACAACGTATAGGTGTTGCTGAACGAGCTGGCCAGTGTCGAGGAGAACATCATGTTGACGCCGTCGGGATACTCGACTATGCACTGGATGGTATCAGGCACATCGCGCCCGTCCTTCCATGCGGTGATCGATCCGAAGCCATTCGCCGCGACCGGCATCGCCTTGAGATACCAGTTCGCGATGTCGAAGTGATGTACGCCCATCTCTCCCGCGAGTCCAAGCGAGGTGGCCTTCGAGAGCCTCCAGTTCAGCTCAGCCTCACGCTCGGGCGTGGGGGCCATGCGACGCCAGCTATTCTTCTGGTTCCACTGACCGTACGCCTGCGCGGGAACACCGAGGACTCCGGTGCGGATGAACGGGAGCACGTGCTTATACAGAGGGTTCGAGCGTCCCTGAAGCCCGGCCTGGAAGACCTGCTTCGATCCCTGAGCGGCGAGCGCGATCGCCTTGGCATCCTCGATGCTGCCCGCTATCGGGGCCTCGCAGTATACGTGCTTCCCGGCCTGAAGCGCCGCCAGCACGATCTCCTTGTGCTGATGAGTCGGCGTCGCCACGACGACGGCCTCAACGTCCGGAGACGAAAGGACGGCCTTGTAGTCGGCAAACGTCGCCGCATTCGGGGCGATCTCCTTTCCCTTCCTGACGTAGGGCTCATAGGTGTCGCAGATGGCGGTAACCTGGGCGGAGGGGATCTTCGCCAGGTTCGAGAGAATCTCCTTCCCCCACTGGCCGAGACCGATGACTCCGATCTTGACGGGAGGACCGGCGACGGCTGCCTCTGCGCCGCCCTCCGCCGCAATAGCCTGCTCGGCGGTCAGCAGCAGAGCCACGGTAGCGGCCGCACCCTTGAGGAAGTCGCGCCGATCGATGCTTCCATTGCTCATAGATTACTCCTTTGATCTATCCGGTGGCGGTCCGGATCACGGACCCCTCATATTGTTGATACGACACGAAGCGCCCTCAGGTTAGCAGAATCTACTTCCCGGGAAGCGGTTTGATCCTGATGTTTCTGTATGCGACGGGACCGTGGTCACCCTGAAGCATGATCGGCCCGGGCACATCCATGTTGCCGTCAAGCGCGCCGCCGGTGACGCTCGGAAGAGTCTGGTTATCCACGATCCTTACCCCGTTGAGGATGACCGTGATTCGATTGCCTATGATCGTCGCCTCAACAGCCTGCCATTCACCCGCGGGCTTGCTGGCGAAAGAGCTCGGAGCGAACAGTCCATAGACCGAACCGTTTCCATGGATATCCACGGCCTTCTTCTCGAAATCGTCCAGAACCTGGATCTCATACCGACCGCGGAGGTACACGCCGCTGTTTCCACCCTTGGGAACCTGGTACTCGTAGCGGATCACGAAGTTGCGGAACTGCGCGTCCGTGATCAGGTCGGCTCCGCCCTCGCCCACGACGAGCATGCCGTTCTGGACCGTCCAGGGGGTCCGACCCTCGTGTCTCGGATGCCATCCCTTGAGGCTGACACCGTCGAAGATTGCCCGGAAACCTTCCTTCTTCTCAGCCGCGGTCACAGGCTGAGGCTTGATCGGGTCGGCATTGCCGTCCGCCAGGCCGAGCGCCCACTGGATGCCGCCGGCCAGGTGCTTGTAGTAGAGGTCACCCTGCATCAGGTCCTCGCGGTGGCCGAGCGCGGTGTAGAACACGCGTCCCTTACCCTCATTCCGGCACCACGCGATCGGGTAGTCGCCGGGAACGCCGGTATTCGGATGCTTGTCGAGGGTCAGAAGACCGTGCATGCGGTCACGTGAGAAATCCTTGAACTGGTAGACTTCCTCGAACACCTTCCACTGTGCGGGAAGGTCTCTGGTGGCCGGGTGATTGCGGTCCTCCACTATGCACATGACCTCGGACTGCGGGCCATGATGGGTGAACTGGGCGCCGGTCATCCGTATGTACTCTTTCCAACCGGGCTTGTCAGCCGTATCACGGAACGAGTCGGTGGCTGCGTGTATGCCGATGTACGCCTTGCCGTTCCGCACGAAATCAAGGAACGCCTGCTTGTCCGGAAGGGGCAGGTCGCCGCTGGTGTTGTTGAACACGACGGCATCGTAACGCTTGAGGCCGGCCGCAGTCATCTTCTGCGCCATCTCCTCGTCGGTGCGAACATAGTCCACATCCCACTGACCGGTCTTCTCGCCTAGTTCCTTGATGATCTTCTCACCGAGCGGAATCGATGAATGCCGGAATCCCTTGGTGACGGAAACCACGAGCAACTGCTTCTTCCCGGCAGCCTCTACAGGCTCCGCCGCAGAAGCTGCAAAGAGCGCGACGGCACACAGCACCGCGAGAAGTGCGCGCGCACAGTTTGGAGCAAATCCTCTCAAGACCCTACCTCCGATATTAGTGACGGTCCATTGTAGCGCGTTTGCCAGGCATGTTCAACTGCGCCTGCTACGCGCAACCTCGGTTATAGTTCCATCTGCTCACGGTTACTCCTGCTTGTCTGATCATGCGGCGTCAAGACTGGCGATCTCCGACTGAGACCGGCATATCGTGAGGCCGCACACGATATCTCGTGGCAAAATCGGTGGTAGTTTCAGAAAAAAAACGGCATCCTATCCACTTGACAAGGATAAAGTGAGCCTGTAAAATGTTGGTATGACGATCTACCGGCAGATCGCTTGTCGGTGAGGAGGTAAGTGTAGTATGGCTACAGGGAAAGTCAAGTGGTTCAACGATGCGAAGGGCTACGGGTTCATTGAGACCGACGATGGCAGAGACGTGTTCGTTCACTTCTCGGCCATTCAGGCTGATGGTTTCAAGACCCTCGCCGAGGGTCAGCAGGTACAGTTCGAGGTCATAGAAGGCGCCAAGGGACCTCAGGCATCGAACGTGCTGGTAACAGCGTAGGCAGTAGTCCCGGCCGAGGGGTGGTTCGGCCAGCAGATCCAGGATCAACAGCATACCTCCACCGTGCCGGAAAACGGCGCCGGCACGGTGGAGTTGATTTTCTCCTCTTGGTTCGGAAGACGCTTGTCCTATATCCGTAAGATTACTCCGTCTCCCCCGGGGTGAATTTCGAGACAACCACTGTGGAAACCGCCAGTTCGCCGTCCGTCACCGCTAACCGGAAATCCGACTTGCCGTTCTGCCTGTTCGAAAACCCTGCATCTTCCAGCGCAAACGTCTTCGTTCTCCAGGCCTTTGTTCCCTCGAACTTCACGACGTCTCCACCGTCTTTGTACACTCCGGCCTCCGACTGATCGGCCGAATCGTACTGGAGCGCGAACGATCCCTGCGCATCATCGTAGTAGGTGACAGTGACGTAGGTCGTTCCCTGACCAGGCAGATTCGGACTGGCTGCAAAGCACATGTACCGCGGACCGTCGCTTGAGCTCGCAGTCGTCGTTCGGCACTTTCGGTCTCTCACCGTTGCGGGAATCACGGAACCGTCTCCGTAGTTGGTGAGCCACAGCGCGGCGCCGGTGGCAGTCACACCCAGATCCAGTGACGCATGCATCACGGAGCGCAGCCGGACCAGATGCTCGTCCAGCTTCATGATGACTGTCACCGCCTGGAACGATGCCCCCGATCTCTTCGGCAGATAGCTCAACCGGAAGCTGCCCCTACCGCCGCTCATATCAACCGTCTGACGCTCCGGGGCGATTGTCAGGTCGGTGCTGAGCCAGGGATACACGGAGATGCCCTTCATCTCGCGGCCGGGATAGCTGGTCCTGAGGTCGATCCGAGCATCCAACCGGTCGGCGTGCGCCTTCACAATGTGCAGCGTCGGCACGAACGGGTCGGTCAGTCGGGCCTCGAAAGGATAGTTGACCGCGAACTCTCTGCCCGAGTAGCTGAAGGTGAGGGTGGCGATCAATGGGAACACGGGAGCCCGCAGTTCCGTGCGAGCCGGCGCGTTGATCACATGAACGCTCGATACCGATGCGCCCGGATCCAGCACAGGAAAGCTGCTGCTCGAACCCGGTCGAACGCTCCACTCGTCGGGTGCCATCAGCCTCACCCTGAGGCCTGATAGCCGCTCCTGCCCGCGATTCCTGACTCTGCTGGTCACCCGGAAGTCGCCGCCCGCATAGAACCGGTAGTCGCCGGCTTCGGTAGACGGGTACTCCATTCGCGCGCTGAACTCCAGGCCGAGGAGCGCCTGGAGCGCGTCGGCAGCCTGACGTCTCGACCGGCCGTCGGCCTTGCCGTCCACTGCTGCCACTGATGCCAGCGCCTGCAGCTTCTCCGTCCGCGACAGCCCGTCAGCCGCGACGTCGCATACCTTCGTGAGCACGCTGTTCACGAACGTATCGGTCGGGTAGATGACGTACTCGGCATTCGGAGCCGCAGTGATGGTGAGCGATCCCTTCGAGCTCGATGGGTAGATCCTTCTCAGGGGTCTGCCTTCTCGGCCCAACTCAAAGACGATCGGTCCGGCTGCGTCCAACCCTGAGACCCTGATCGTTCCACGGCGAGCATCGGCATTGCTCACCTTGACACCGCCGTCATCCAGACTCTCCACCGCGCATTTCAGGTTGTCCCTCGACGTCACCGTCGGCGCTCCCGCGCACAGAGAGGAGGAGATCAGCGTGATCAACGCCAGCACGCACGCATACCTGAGAAGGGATCTCGGGTCAGGAACCACTGCCCGTGCCTCCTCGTCCGCGAATGCCCGCATCGATCTCCCTGACCAGGGCCTCGTGCAGTACGGGATTCGAGGCGGCGATGATCGATTGGATGTTGTCCTCGGAGGTATCGAGCAGCCTGGTGACGCCGATGTCGTTGCCGTACGCGTCCGTCACAGTGCATCCCGCCGTCCGAGCGATGAGCACCGCCGCCGCGATGTCGTAGGGGAACAAACCCATGACCGTGCCGAAACCGGCTTTCCTGAACTTCGGCTCCGCGCCGGGACAGTCGCGGAACACTCGATTGCCGACATCGACCACCGCATTGAGCTGGCCGGTCACCAGCCTTGTCAGTGAGTATGCGGTGCTGCTGTAGATGAAGAAGCCTCCCCGGATGGAGGACTTATCGATCAACGACGAAACCGATCCGATCACCAGATCCGCCGGTCTGCCCGCTATCTCCAGGCTCCACGCCATCTTGTCGAGATCCTTGTTCAGCGACAGAGTGATCGGCATCTCCTTGTCTCCATGGCGGACGCGCACCTCGTCCTTCGTGGCCGTGTAGAGCCTGTCGTTCTTGATCTCCAGGATGCATCCGAAGGAGACGTCGGACAGCCTGATATCGGCAGCGTACGGAGCAAGCGCGATCGAGACGACACATTGCTCGAAGCCCGCCATCGCGGGTCTGGTGCCGTCGATGGGATCGACGATAAGCACGTGCTCGGGCCTGCCGAACTCGACCAGCCCTCGGTCCTCCGAATAGTAGGCGATGGAGAGCTTGTGCTTCTCGATGAACTCGACGATCGCGCGCTCGGCAATCTCGTCGATGGCGAACGACTCATCGCCGCTTTTCGCCTTCCCGAGCGTGTGTCTCGACGATAGCAGGCCGAGATGTGGCGCCACCGCACCGCGGATGGCGTATGCAAGGTCAACGAGCACTCGTGTGATATCCATGGATGAACCGCTCCTGATGGCTTGGAGAATGGGCAGGCATAACGGATCGAGTATACAGATGCCCGAGGCGCAGTGTCAAGAAAGCCGCCTCTGCGAGAGGTTACCCCCACCCCGCCGCCTAACATGATGGGGGTGCTTACCCACAAACGGAGGAACACATGAAGGTCCATCTTCTTCGGGCGGCGGTGATGCCGGCCCTGGTGCTGGGGTTGATCGCTACCCTTGCAGCCGCCGGATGGACGGCGGAGAGTACAATGACCACAGATCCTGTTACCTCGATCACGACCCTCAAGAGACTCTACCCGGACACACTGATCGCCGAGAAAGGCGTTCCGATGGCGGAGATAGTGATCCCCGACGGAGAAGACTACGCAGGACTCGGCGCTCGGATACGGGACGCGATACGCAACTCCACAGGTGTGGAGGTCACGATACGAAAGGACTCGGAGTTCGCCGGCAAGTATGGCGCCGTCAAGCAGACGCCGTCGAAGAACGTCATCGTCCTGGGCAACATGGAGACGAGCAACCTGATCGCGTTCCTCTACGCGCGCCGTCAGAGCTGCGAGGATGCACTCTATCCCGGCGACGGCGGATACGTCATCCGCACTGTCAGCGATCCCTGGGGAAACGGCGCGAACGTCATCATTCTGGGCGGGAGCGATCTGAAGGGAGTGGCTTCCGCCGTCGACGCCTTCTGCGCCTCCATCCCCAAGGGCGCGACCGCAAAGTATCCCGGCGCCCTCAAGGCGAAGTTCTCACCCGCGTTCGTGAAGCGGTTCCCCGAGTTGGCAAACGACCCATCGGATACCGCTATCGCCGAGCAGCTTGTGGCGGCCGACAAGTCGTTCCGCGCCGGAGTGCACTCGGGGCTATTTCCACAGATAACGGCCGCGGGTTACGGCTACCTCAGGTCGGGCAATCCCGGATACGTGAAGCTGTTCCGCGACATGATCTTCCTCGCCTACGATCTCTACAACCAGGACCTTGGCACTTACGGCGGTCCATGGGGGATGGATGCGGACTTCAAGTTCATGGATTTGATCGCGACCTGGGACGTCGTGGAGGAATCGCCCGTCCTGACCGACGAGGACCGGCTCAAGATCACCAACATCATCCTCGAGTACATCCGCTACTGGGAGAGCTACTGGAGCGTTAAGCCGGTGCTCACGCCCGGCATTCGGAACAACCACACCACGTTCACCAGCCTCGGGTTCATGTTCGCTGCGGACTACTTCGGCAAGTACTATCGACTGCCGCAGGCGTCACACTGGATGGCAATGGCCGATGGATGCTTCCAGGCGCAGGCAAGGTCGTTCAAGCCCCAAGAGGACTCGAACAGCTACCAGTGGATCACACTCAACCACATGATGACCTACGCCCTCGCGCGACCGGACGCGTCCTACATCACCTCCGGCAAAGCTCGCATCGGCGGCGACCTGGCGATCATGACCATGGACAACCTTGGCTACCAGGTCAGCTTCGGTGACGTCGGCGCCTTCCACGGAGGCAACGTGGAGATGCACCTCTGGCGCCCGCTCGCGGCGGTAGAGCGAGACGGCAGATACATGTGGGCCTATCTGAAGGGCTACGGAGTAAGGCCCAGCGCCGGGCCGAATGCCTACCACAGCTCCGTGAAGCCGCAGGAACCGACCGATCTGCTTGGCGTGAAGTGGCTTCCGACCGACGAGATCTTCTTCAAGTACTACAACGGCAAGGGCACGGTTCCCCAGGACCGGACGTTCGAGAAGATCTCTTTCCGCACCTCATTCGACCCGAAGAAGCCCTACCTGCTCATCGACGGAATCAGCGGCTGCGGACACGGCCACTCGGACGGCAACTCCGTGCTTAGGCTCACGGACAAGGGGCGCATCTGGCTCGGCGACTGCGACTACATCAAGGCGCAGCCGAAGTTCCACAACATGCTCATGATCTTCCGTGACGGTCAGTCGTTCGGACTGCCGGCGTTTTCGGAGAGAGAGATCGTCGCCGACCTCGGAAAGATCGCGTTCACGCGGACGACCACACCAGGCTGCTCAGGTACCGACTGGAGCCGAAACATCATCTGGGACAAGGGAAGCACCTTTGTCTTCATCGATGAAGTCGAGGCGAAGGTGGATGATGAGTTCAGCGCCAGGTGCTACTGGCAGGCGCTCGGCGAGCCCCGGCTCGATGGGAGCGCGTTCACGACGACCCAGGGCGGGCCGAGCATGACGATCCGCAACCTCGACGGCGCTCGTCTGCGCACATGGGACGACCCCGTGACCGGCAAGAACTGGACGACCTACAAGTTCGCGGACCCGATCATCCGGGTGCTCCAGCAGGTACGCACCGAGCGCCTGAAGGCCGGGGAGCGCGTCTTCTTCCTGAACGTCGTGTCCACGCAGGACAAAGGCAAGTCTCCGGTGCCGGCTGAGCGCGTGTCCGACTCCTCGATCCTCATCGGTCGCAGCAAGGACCGCGCGCTGGTAGGCGTCCGCACATCGGACGAGGCGATCACACAGGAGATCTCGACCGACGCCGTCATCTACCGACTGGCGGGTGACCGGATAGCGCTTGGCTGTGCGACCAACCTCTCCGTCGATGGGAAGTCTCTCTTCAATAGCGACAGGCCGATCTCCATCGAGATCGAAGCGGGCGGCGCCGTGGTCATCGATGCGGAAGAGCCGGCCACGGTGACGCTTCCCGTTGGTGGCGAGGTTCGAGTGGACGGCAAGCAGGTGAAAGCAGTCAGGATCGGTGGCCTCGCGCGTATTGCCATTCCCGCAGGAAGGCATACGATCGAGGGAGCAGATCTGCCGGATCGCTTCGACATCAGCTATCCGAAGCCTCAGCCCGCGAAACAGCGGACCGTGGGCTCCGAGCATACAGGTGTGGCGAAGCTGGTCCGGCATGCCGAGTTCGCCGTCGAAGCCGGCCCCAAGAGCGAGCGACTTACGGCAGATGACTATACCATCAGCGTCGAGCCTGATCCATTGCCGGAGAACCTCCTGGTACCCGACGCGGACCAGAGGATCGCATCATTGAGCGACAAACAAACTCGCACGGGACAGACCTCGGTGATGTGGGAGGCTGGCCGAAAGGTCGTTCTGACGTACAGGCTCAAGAAGCCCGAGCCCCTCTGCGGCGTCAATGTCCACGCGTGGTGGGGCAGCACGTCGAGCAAGGGGTTCAGCTACCTGGTGAGGGAGATCAGGGTGCTTGCCGGAGAGTCGGAGAGCGAGCTATCACCCTGGGCCTCCCTGACAGAGAACGCCACGCATCCCGACTGGGATGCGCCTATCGTCTACGAGTTGGCCGCGGAGGTCAGGACGGCATCCGTCGTGAGGATCGAGGTCATGCCAAGATCGGGCAGCGGAGTCTACCTCGCCGAGGTCGAACTCCGAGCCGCTGTGCAGTCGTCGGCTTCCGTGAACAAGCATCTCGTCTCCCTTGCGGCGGATGAAAGTGGCCTCTACGCAGGAAGCGCCGATGGAAAGGTATACGCGCTCTCCACCGACGGCACACTACGCTGGGATTTCGATGCGGGAAGCGAAGTCAAGGCGCTCTGGGTCGGCAAGCTGGACAAGGACGAACCGAACCGCATCGCAGTCGGCGCCGCCGAGTCGAAGGTCTTCCTGCTCGACGAGAACGGCAAGCAACTCTGGGAGACGGAACTCCCCTACTACAAGAGGATCGCCAAGGTCGTCTACTTCTCCACCGCCGACCTGAAGGGCGACGGTAACCGCGCGCTGATCGTCGGCTCCGAGAACTGGCATCACTACGCGTTCGACTCCGGCGGTCAGCAGATCTGGAAGTACGAGAGCGTCCATGCCTCGACTGCGGGGTGTCCCATCGACCTCGACGGCGACGGCCGCGAGGAGTACATCGCCGGCACGGAGTACTACTGGTGGCACGGCGTGAGTCCGACGGGCGAGAAACTCTGGCAGTACCGTACTCCCACGGGACCCCGTACTACCTCCGTGGTAGCGGGAAAGGTCGGTGACGGCAAGCCCACGGTCTTCTTCGGCGGCGCGGATGGCTACATCCACTCTGTGAACGCCGACGGCACACTCGCCTGGCAGTACAGCACGGGCGATGAGATCACGGGGCTCGCGCTCAGCGACCTGGACGGTGACGGCAAGCCGGAGGTTCTGGCCGGCTCCCTCAGCTTCAACGTCGTCGCCACCAGGTGCGACGGAACCAAGCTGTGGAGGCGTGACATCGGTGAGCCGATCAAGGCGCTTGTCCTGGCCGACATGGACGCGGACGGCTCGGACGAGGTCTGCGTAGGCACGGAGGACGGACGAGTGATCGTCCTGGACCGAGCGGGAGAACCTGTTGCGGAGTGGACTGCGGGCTCGGAAGTCGCCAGGCTTGCCGTGGTGGCCGGATCGCCTGACAGACTGGCCTGCATCACCGTGGACGGCGTGCTGTCGATTCTTCAGACGAAGTGATCATCCACGGTAGGAAGGGCGGTCACCAGAGCCGCCCTTCCTACACTCGATCACGACGCGTCGGAGGCAGTCGCTACGGCCTGTTTGCCTGCGTCCACACTGTCGGTCACGATGAATCCGGGTAGCAGTTCCGGGTGGATCAGAGCGAATATGGCTTTCACGTCCCGATTGGCAAGAGCAAGAGCGAGCACGCCTCCCGTCTTGCGCACTCGTTGATACGCCGAGATCACCGCCTGGATCCCGGCGCTGTCTATGTAGGTCACGTCGCACATATCGATAACGATGCCCTCGGACGACTTCGGTATAGCAGCATCGAGGGCAGCCAGCAACTTGTCCACATTCCCCAGGTCAATCTCACCCGTCACGCTTACGACCGGAGGAGTGCCCTCCGTCAGTTCTACATGCATCGATCGTACTCCGTTGCGTTTGTGAAATGTCTTGTCGGAGTTACCATACAACTCCAGTCTACCCAGATTCCGTACCGCATGCGCAGGGCGAGATCACGCGGAGATCATTGCCTGTTGCTTGCTGTGGGCTCACGGACATACGGCGACATCTCGGACGGCTGCAGCTTCATCTCCAGCGCCACCGTGGTTCCCTCGACTCCGGTCGCCAAATACACTTTGTCGGCGAACGACAGCATGACCTTGTAGCCCATACCCATGGTGCCGGCCGTCGAGAACCCGAGGGTAAGCGCCACATCCGGCAGGCTCAGTTCCGCGATACCGGGACCTGTGTCGCTTACGACTACCATCAGGCTGTCCGGCAAGCGGTGGAGCGAGACTGATCCGCAACATGCATGCTTCAGCGCATTCGTGAGAGCCTCGCCGATACACATCGAGAACCGCGCCACTCTCTCGCTATCGATGCCGAGCGCAGCGGCCTGTTCGGACACGTAGTGCCTGATCGGAGCGAGGTCCTCCGGTCCATCCATCCGCCAATCGGCAACCGCCGGCCCCGCGATCGACTCGATCTCCGCACGCCCGGTGATAACCAGCTTCCCGCCGGTCGCGGCGAGCAGAGTGCGCCTGTAGAATGCGATCCTCTGTTCCTCCGCACACTTGATGGCCTCCTCGCTCCGCTTGCGATCGGTGATGTCGCGGAAGTAGATGGAAAGGCCCTCGGCCGAGGGATATGCATGGACCTCAAACCACTTCCCCAACGGCGGGTAGTACTCTTCGAACGTCACAGTGACTCTCTCTGCCCTCGCCCTCTCGTACTCCCGGTGGAAGGTCGAGCCAATCGCATCCGGGAACTCGTCCCAGATATACTTGCCGAGGAGCTTGTCTCGATCTTTCTCAAGAAGTCGCCCTGCCTCGGCGTTTGCGTAGGTGAAGCGCCAGTTTTCATCCAACGCCATGAAGGCATCCGTGATGCTCTCCAGGATGTTCGTCGTCCGCTCGTTCGACGCCACGAGTTCCTTGGCCAGGTGCTGTACCTTCGCGCGCGAGTTGCTTATGATAAGCGCACCCGCGCCTCCCGCGATGGTGCCGACGAGGAATGCGATGACGCCGGACCAGCCCTCCGGAGTCGACGCGAGCGGCCACCAGCCAAGCTCCGGGTGTACAAAGAAGTAGGAGTATCCCGCGAAAGCCAGCACGAACGCGGTGATGCCGGGACCCAGTCCGAACCAGTACGCCACCACGGTCACGGAGAGGAAATAGTACACAGGAAAGCGGCCGAGGGGGAAGATCTGACCCACGGCAAGCAGCACGATCGTGAGCGCCGCCTCCAGTGCCACCGCCGCTGCGTAACCGACCCACGCCGGGAACGCCTGCGACGACGAGACCAGCCGCCGAGCCTCGGCGGCGTCAGCCGTCGATACGCCCATCATTCGGTCTATGTCACGCTTGGTAGCCAATGCCTATGCCCCTCTCACGTTCCCTCTCCGGTTCCCTCGCACGATCTGCTCCTGCTGCCCGAAAACGATCAAGGCAGCATCGTCCTGCAGCTTCCCTTCAGCGTACTCCGTCGCCGAGCGCAGGATCCCATCCGCCATATCCTCGATGCCCGCCGCATAATCCCGTCTCAGGTACTCCAACAGGCCATCGATGCCGAAAAGTTCCGGGCCCGGGCGTCGAGCCTCAGTGATGCCGTCAGTCACCAGCACCACTTTCTCCCCCGGGTTGAGGCGAACGCTGTCCTCGGCGTACTCGACACCTTCCATAATGCCCAGGGGAAGTCCCGGCAGCCGGAATTCGTGAACCTCCCCATCAGGCGCCACGATGACCGGAAGCTCATGGCCCGCGTTGGCATACGCCATGATCCCCACCCTTGCATCGATCACGGCGAAGAACGCCGTCAGTATCGACGACTCCTCCAGCGAATCGCGGCAGAGCGCCTCGTTGGCAAGAGTGAGGACGCGACCGGGCCGAGGATCGATATACGCGTAGCTCCTGATCGAGTGTCTTGCCGCAGCGACACGGATCGCCGCCGTCAACCCCTTACCCGTCACGTCTCCGATGAGGACGCCGATCCTTCCTCCGTCCATTTCGAAAATGTCGTAGAAGTCGCCGCCGACCGATGCCTCTTCCAGGGCCGCCTGATGCCTCACAGCGAAACAGTAGCCGTTGATCTCCCTGGGTGGATCGGGCGGGATCAGCGCCTCCTGCAGGATCTCGGCTATCCGATGCTCGCGCTCGTATACCTCGTCGCGCCGCCTCTCGATCTCGAAGCGCTCGCTGACGTCGCGGAGCACGGTTGTCGCCCCCACGATTCGCCCCTCGGAGTCGCGCACCGGCGATGCGCTGACGCCGACGATCACTTCCTTCCCCTTGGGAGTCACGATCCTGTAGCGGATATCCCGAAGCGTCTCCCCGGCAAGCGCCCTGGCGGATGCCGTCTCATCGAGCGACATCGGGCGGCCGCCCATCGTATAGAATGAGGACCGCCTAAACCATGGTTCGATATCCTCGTCAGCCGGGAGATCGATCAGATCGCGAGCGGCCTGGTTGACCAGCAGCACTCCGTCTGATGCGGACAGAAGCATGACTCCGTCGGAGATGCTCGAGAAGAACGATTGCAGTTCAGCAACCCGTCTCCTCTCCGCTTCGGTCAAACGGATGCGTTCCATCGCGGCAGCGACCTCATCGGCGACCGTCTTCATCAGCGAAAGCTCGTCCTCCGTGAACAAGGGGCGTGTGCGCGTGCCGAAAGAAAGCGTACCGATAGGCCGGACACCCTCGGAGAGCAGCGGATGGCACGCATACGCCTGGAGGCCGAGGCTCCTTACGAAACCGGTCATCTGATCCTGCGTGTTCGCGATGTCCTCCGCGACGATTCGCTCTCCATCCCTCGCCACGCACCCGGAGACCGCCGTCCCGTAGTCGAGCCACTCGATCTCCCTTGCGGTCTCCGTGTGGATGCCGGCGTATGCATTCAGATGAAGGCAGCCTCTCTCCTCCACAAGGAGGTAGTTGAGGAACACCTGGCAGTCGAGGTGCGCCATCACACGCTCGCAGAGTTCCTGCACGATCACCTGAGGCTGCTCACTGTCGAGAAGTCTGCTTGCCATATCCGAGAGGATCGCCAGCCGCTCATTCCTGCGCAGGACCGCATCCTCAGCGCGCTTGATGTGCGTCACGTCCGTCAGCGAGAAGACCAGCCCGACAACCTGTCCACCCGAATCCTTCGCCGGAACGAGGGACCAGTCCCAGTACGTCACGCCTCTCCACGGCTGATCGGCGTACTCGAACGGCTTGGCGCGATACTCGACGGGCTCGCCCGTGTCTCTCGTCCGACGAAAGATCTCTTCGTTCTCCTCGTTCGGGAAGATGTCGAAATGATTGCGCCCTTCCAATTCCTCCCAGGTGTGCCCCGAGGCCTCGATGTACGCAGAGTTCGCCATCACGAAACGCATGTCGCGATCGAGGTAGGCAATCTGTGTCCTGGTCGACTCGATCGTCGTCCGCAGGAGCTCCGTCTGACGCGAAAGCGCCTCCTCCGCCTCCTTTTCCCTGGTGACGTCCACCGTAGCGCCGACCATGCGAACCATCTTCCCCGACTCGTCGGCCATCGAGCGGCCCCTATTCGTGAACCAGCGGAGTCTGCCGTCCGGGAGGATCGCGCGGAAGGTGTGGACGAACTCCGTAGGCTCAGCGAGGACCCGATCGCCAAGCCTGATCAACTCGGGCCGGTCTTCGGGGTGCATGAGGTTCAGGAAGACATCGAACGAGACCTCCGCGTCCGGCGAGAGACCGAATAGCGCCTTGCATGCGTCGTCCCACGTCGCCTTTCCGGCGACGAAGTCCCACTCCCAAAGCCCAACTCCGCCCGCACTCTCCGCCAGTCTGAGGCGTTCCCTTTCGGCGCGGAGAGCCTCCTCCACATCGGTGATGCCAGCCGGTAGGAGTCCAGGCGCGTCGCTTCTCACCAACACGCGCTCGATGTTACCATTCTTGGTCATGCGCGGTGCACCTGTCTCTTCTGCCTGGTCGCTGCGAATCGGTCCGCAATGTCCGGGTACCCGATGGAAGTGCCGCTGCACCAGCGAGGATGTTTCTTGGTGGTTCTTTCTGATCGGGCATTATACCAACCGCTGACGAGCTTGTCACCCCCTGTTTACCCAACGGACGAGCTTTCTAACCATGCGAATGCGCCGCATATGCCGGCGTGTCGGGCACAGTACATACACGGCAGTTGGCATTGAGGACACGCGTCGCTCCCGGGTCAATGACGTCCGATGACTACCAGCGCGGTGTCGTCGTGGAGACGCCCCGCGGCCCATTCGGTGGCAGAGGACATGAGCGCCTCGACGATCTCCGCGGCGGAGGCGGCGTGCATCTCCCTGAGGACGCGCTCGATCCCCTCGATCTCGAACATCTCGCCGTCGTGTCTGGCCTCCGACAGGCCGTCCGTGTAGAGCACGAGGCGGTCACCGGATTCGAGCACGGCCGTTCCTTCGCGGAAATCGTACTGTGAAAGTAGACCGATGGGTGGGTCGGCCTGCTCGGGGAACTCCACGCTGTCGGTCTTCGCGTGGTATATCGCGGGAGGCGGATGGCCGGCACTCGAGTACCAGATCACTCCTGTCGGGAGGTCGAGGATAGCCAGGAACACCGTAACGAAGAACGTGAACTCGCCCGACGGCTGCTGGGCGCAGATGACTGCGTTAGCGTGAGTGAGCGCTTCTCCGGCGGACGAAAGCTCGTAAGCGAATGCGCGAACGGTCGATCGAGTGGCGGCAGCGACCGATGCGGCCTCGAGCCCCTTTCCGGAGACGTCGCCGATCATGATCGCCACCTTCCCGGCCTCGGTGGGGAAGACATCATAGAAGTCGCCGCCGATCTCCCGCCCCTCGTACGGCGACTGGTAGGCGTGCGCTACCGAGTAGCCCTCTCCGATCACCGGGGCCGGCGGGAGAAGCGCCTTCTGAAGTTGGAGGGAGAAGTAGGACTCCCGCTCGAGCGCCTCACGGATCTCGGCGGCGGCACGGACGCGTTCCGTGATGTCGGTAGAAACGCCTCCGATGCCGTAGACATGGCCGTCCTCGTCCTTGAGGGGGAACTTGATCGAGAGGAAGGTACGGACGCTCCCATCCTCCGGCGCGACCTCCTCGAAGGTTATGGCCTCGCCACGCGCCATGATCTCCCGATCGTTGGCCGTGTGCTGGTCGGCGATGTCGCGGGGGTAGACCTCGTACGAGGTCTTGCCGATCAGGTCCTCCTTGGAGAGGCCGAACAGATCAGCTAAGGCCTGGTTGGCAACGATTATCACCCCGTCGAGGTTCTTGACGTAGATCGCGGCGGGGGTGTTGTCGATAATCGACTGAAGGAGATCGCGACTGCGGCGCATCTCTTCCTCCGCGACCCGGAGGTCAGTAACGTCCTGAGAGACCGCTACCGCACCGATGATCCGGCCTTCCCGATCACGAACCGGAGCCGCGCTGTTCACGATGGTACCACGCGTACCATCGAAGCGCTCGATGTCGATAACCTCGCCGGTGGAGACCTCCCCCCTCGTCACCGCGCGCACGAGAGCCCAGTCCTCCGCCTTGAGCGGCTTGCCCGAATCCGCCCAGAATCCCTTGCGTCTGGAGTAACTGCCGTGCTCTCCCGCAAGCGGTTCAGTGCTGCCCCAGATGCGCGCGGCGGCGGCGTTGGTTTGGACGACCTTGCCGGTCGCATCGGCGAGCGAGACCGCGACCGGCAGGGACTCGAGGACGGCCTGGAGTCGCGCGCGCTCGGCCTCCAGGGCTTCCTCCGCCCGCTTCCGCTCGGTGATGTCGCGGATTGCCGTGGCGCGGGTGTTCTGCCCCTTGTATATGATATTCCGACCACGCACCTCGGCGGGGAAACGCGATCCGTCCTTCCGCACGGCCAGGATTTCATATGGCTCGGGGGACTCCTCCGCAATGTGGCTCCGAGCTATCGCCCAATACTCCGGCGCGATCAGCCGCAGAGGATCGCTGTCTATCAGCTCGGAGATGTCGTAGCCGAACATGTCGGCGATTGCCTGGTTCGTCGCCACCACGCGTCCGCCCCGATGGATCACTATGCCTTCAAAGGTGGCGCTGGATATCGCACGGAGACATTCCTCGCTCTCGCGGAGGGCCTCCTCGACGGCTTTGCGCTTGCTGATATCGCGCACGATGCTGAGCAGCACTCGCTCGCCATCGATCTCGGCGCCCTGCGAACTGACCTCGACCGGGAAGGTGCTCCCGTCCTTGCGGCGATGGACGGTCTCGAACAGTATGCCCGCTGCGTCAGCCCACGCCATCTGCTCGATCGACTCCTGATGCGTCTCCGGGGCGCGCAAGTCCCAGATCGTCAGGTTGCGTAGTTCCTCGGGAGCATATCCGTAGGTCCGGAGCGCGGCCTCGTTTGCCTCGATGATCCGCCCGTCTGCGTGGACGAACAGGATGATGTCGCGGGCGTAGCGTGAGAGGATCTGATAGCGCTGAAAGGCCTGCTCCGCCTGCCGCAGACGGGTTATGTCCTGGAAGTAGACGGAAAGACCTTCGTCGGATGGATAGGCGCGCACCTCCACCCACTTCCCTGACGGCCGGCAGTGCTCCTCGAAGGCGACTTCGACGTCCTCTTCGAGGGCGTCGCGGAGATGGTGGTAGAACGTGGTGTCGACGCTTTCCGGAAAGACCTCCCAGATGTTCCGCCCGATGAGTTCGGCCTTCGATCTGCCGAGGAGGCGTTCCGCCTGGGTGTTGGCGTTGATGACCATCCACTCCCGATCGAGAGCGAGATAGGCGTCGGTCATCCTCTCCAGGATGTCGGCGCAGAGACCGACCTCTTTCCCTGCGGACACGATTCACCCTCCGCGGCGCATACCGGACTCGCCGATACCTTCTATACCCAGATTGGACTCCCCAGCGACCCCCGAGTCAGCGGATGCGGTCGGCGGACCCCGGAGGAAATCGCATGGCTGCCGGCCAAGTTGCATATGAGCGGGAAGAACCGATGCTGCGCCGAAGTTGAATGCATGACATCATGATGGTATAATGTAATCGGAGGTGGCCGCCATGGTACGGACTCAAGTACAGATCGATGAACCGACCTATGAGAAGCTTCGGGAGACGGCGCACCGTCAGCGCAAGTCCATGTCGGCGGTTGTTAGGGAGATACTCCACGAGCACCTGGAGAGCGGCACAAAATCTCGAGGAATAGCCGACAAGGACTTCCACTTCATCGGCATCGGCACATCCGGCCGCACTGACATATCGGTCAAGCACGATGAAGCGCTCGCCGAGGACTTCAGATGATCTTCCTCGATACCTCCTGCATCTATGCCCTCGCCGATAGGAACGACCAGATGCATGCGCAAGCCGTGAGCGCTTTCGACACCGCTCGCGCCGCGAATGAGGAAGTCGTGACCCACAGCTATGTGCTCATCGAATCCGCAGCGCTTCTTCAGCGCAGGCTCGGGCTTCGAGCCTCGCTCGCCTTCCTGCAGGATGCCGCCAACTTCACCGTGACCTGGGTAGACGAGGATCTCCACTCGCGGGCTGTCGCGCACCTTCAGCAGAGCAATCTCCCCGGTGTCAGCCTGGTTGACGCCGTCAGCTTCTTGCTGATGCGCGACCAGGGCATCACCCGCTACCTCGGCTTCGACGGACACTTCGACAACGCGGGGTTCACGCGATACCCGACGCCCGGACAGCCCTGAACCCAGGAGAGGACGATATGCCCGACCAGGAACTGCGATTCGAGGACTGCTACTTCATCCAGGACGGCGACACCGTCACGCTCGGCAACTCCCGCATCGAGCGTGTGTGGCACTTCGGCGAATACACTCTGGGCACCATTCACTTCAGGGACAAGCGCACAGGCTTCGACTGGTCAACGGGCACTAGCCAGGAAGCGTGGATCACGGATCAGTGCGGCGGGAAGCCCGTTCGCTTCAGCGCGGAATCCGTCGAAGCCTCGGCGGAGATCGTAGACTCCCCGGCCAGCGAAAGATGTCTGCGCCTGCACTTCCATGTCGGCGGCGCCAGTCTCCATATCTGTAAGCATCTCGACATCTATCCGAACGCGCCGGCCATCAGGGCTTGGATTGAGTTGTTCTCGAATCGAGATGCCTCGAACTTTGACTATACAGCGGTGGATGATCTATCTCTCTATCTCTCCGGGTGCACGGCGAAAGCCGTTGAACTCCATGATTTGACGGATTACACGAACCACCTTGCGACCGTCCGGGAGTTCGATCTGGCTCACAGACAGAGACTTGTCGGCAACAACATCTTTGTCGAGAAGCCGAGCGGCGATGGGATCTTCGGCTACAAGGAAAGCCCCGTCCCGAACTCGCAACTATATCACTTGTACTATGACTTCCTCGCCGACAGCGCGCGTGTCTCCGGCATCGGTTCCGGCTTCCATAACCTCCCTGCTGGGCAGATGCGGCGGACGTACGCGTTCACGTTCGGCGTGTACTCCGGAGGCATCGACGGAGGCATCCTGGCGCTGAAGGAGTACCAGAAGGCGCGGTACAAGACCGTTCCCGAGCGCGACTACGTCATCGCCGCCAACTCCTGGGGCGACTTCCACACCGACATCAGCGAGGAGAAGCTGATCGGCGAGGTCGAGGCCGCCGCCGACCTGGGGATCGAGAGTGTGGCGGTCGATGCCGGCTGGACGAAGCACGTCATGGGCGGCGATCCCGATCCGGAGAAGTTCCCGAACGGTTTCGGGCCGCTCTGCAAGCGGGCAAAGGGACTCGGCGTCACGTTGGAGTTGTGGATGGTCCCCACCCGTCTCGACGGCGCGCTGGACATCCTCAAGGAGCATCCAGACTGGATCGCCCGCACGAACAACCGCACCCCATGCGATATCCAGCCGAGCTACGGAGGCGTGATGCTGACGGGCATCGAGCTGTGCAACCCCGACTGCTTCAAGTGGATGAAGGACTACTTCCTGCGCTTCTACGGCGAGGGCTTCGAGCGCTTCAAGATGGACACCTTCCAGTGCGACGGCTTCAACACGCTGGAGGGCGACCTCTATGATCACTACGAGGCGCTCCGGCGGCTGATGCATGAGTTGGCAGTTGAGCGCCCGGGCCTGACGTTCACTCAGGACTCGACGCGCACGAACCGCCCGATCTACGACTACTATATGGACTACGGGATCATCTTCCTGGAGAACCGCTATCAGGACCGGCCGATCGACCACAACGGGCGGTATCTCCCGTGGAAGACGCTCCGCAACCTCTGGCAGGTCGCGCCGTACATCCCTCCCCAGAAGCTCAACATGGAGCTGTGCAACGACGAGGAAGGCTACTCGCCGGAGTACCTGCTGGCGACGGTGATGTTCGCCAACCCACTGTTCTGGGAGTCGCTGGCGGCGATCTCGCCGGAATCCAGGAAGAGGCTGAAGCCGCTCATCGCTCTCTACAAGAAGCATCGCGCGGCAATCTACGAGGGGCACATCTTCCCGCTCGGAGACATGCCGGACGGGACAACGTGGACCGGCTTCCAGTCGCATGACCCGAAAACCGGCACGGGGTACGTGATCGTCTACCGTGAGGACAACCCGGATGCATCGTACCGCTTCCGCCCGAAGTTCCTCACCGGGCCGACGCGCTTCAAGAGCGTGACCGACGATTCCCCTGACCTCATCTGCGAGCAGCCGAATGAGGGGATCGACATCTCGCTGCCGAGCGCGAGGAGCTTCCGTCTATACCGCTACGAACCTTTACCATAACCAGGAGCATAGGATACAGATGTCAGTTGAGAATCAGACCAGCGGACCGTTCGTCGAGCAGGGCGCGTCGTGGATATGGCCTGCTCAGAGTGCGACGGAGCCGAACCAGTACGTGGAGTTCCGACACGAGTTCACGCTGAACGGGACTCCATCCGACGCCCGGCTGTTCATCAGCGCGGACTCCAACTACGCGGTCTGGCTGAACGGCGTGTTCGTGGATTTCGGGCAGTACCACGACTATCCCGACGACAAGTGCTACGACACGCTGGATGTCGCGTCCCACCTGAGGCAGGGGAAGAACGTTCTGTGCGTGCTGGGATACCACCAGGGCGCGGACAGCTTCCAGTACCTGCCTGGGCCTCCGGGGCTGATCTATGCGCTGCAGGCCGGCTCGACATCGGTTGTGAGCGGCCGGGATACCATGTACCGCAAGTCCCGTGACTATGTCAGCGGAGAGACCGCCAGGGTCACGCCGCAGTTGGGATTTACCTTCGAGTACCACGCCGCTGGTGACGACGGCTGGCGCTCGCTCGACTATCAGACAGGAGCGGGTTGGGCGCGCATCGAAGCCGGTGACCAAACCAGCCCTGCCGACAGAAGGGTATCTACGCCGCGCCCGATCCGCAAGCTCCTGATCGGCGAACGTATCCCCATGACCGTCTGCGCCCGGGGAGCATTCATCAGACGCAAGACCGAGGGCAAGACGATCGCACAGGTGATGCAGACCGACTTCCTCTCGCCTCGCGCCCTGAAGCGCGCAGGCGGCAGCGTGATCGTCTCTCAATCCGATGTGCCTTCCGAGGGAGGCGCGTACATCGTGCTCGATCTGGGAAGAGAGGAAGCCGGCATCTTCGAGATGGACCTGGATGCCGCCGACGGGACCATCATCGATATCGCGTGGGGAGAGCACCTCGACGACCTCCGGGTGCGAGCCTCGGTCGGTCCACGAAACTTTGCCGCGCGGTACGTCTGTCGGGATGGCAGGCAGTCGTTCGCGCATTACTTCACCCGTTTCGCCGGCCGGTACATCCAGCTCCATGTGAGCAATCTGAGCGGGCAGTTCGTCTTGCACTATGCCGGACTCAGACCGACGGAATACCCTGTGGAGACCCGAGGAGCGTTCACCTCGCCCGACAGCCTCCAGAGCATGATCCGCGAGACCGCCGTGCGGACTCTCCACCTGTGCATGCACGAGCACTACGAGGACTGCCCGTGGCGCGAGCAGGCGCTCTACGCGATGGACGCCCGGAACCAGGCGCTCGCGGGCTACTACTGCTTCGGGGATTACGACTTTCCGACGTCGTCGTTCAGCCTCCTCGGGAAGAGCATCAAGGACGACGGATTCCTCGAGTTGTGCGCCCCCGCGAAGATCCAGATCACCATCCCGTCGTTCAGCATGGCGTGGGTGATCGAAACGGCCGACCTCCTGCTGTTCAGCGGCAACCTCGATGCCGCCCGCGCCGCGCTCCCGTCCGTACACAAGATGATGCGCGCCTGCATCGGACGGATGATCGACGGCCTGCTGCCGTGCCCCACCGGTAGAAGATACTGGCACTTCTACGACTGGGCGCCCGGCCTCGACGGCACGCACCCCGACGTCAGAGGATGGCATGCGGTGGAGGGAGTCAGGTTCGACGCGCCACTCAACCTCTTCTTCTGCCTGGCGCTCGATTCGGCGGCGATGCTCTCTGAGGCGTGCGGCGACGCTCACACCGCGGCCGAATACCGGTCCGCGGCCCAGTACATCAGGGCCGCGTTCCACCCACGGTTCTGGGATGAAACGGTGGGCGCATACCAGAGTTACATCGGCGATGGCGCGCGGACGTTCCACCACGAGCTCACCCAATCCCTAGCGATACTCTGCCGCACCTGCCCGCCTGAGGTGGCTCGCGGACTGAGAGACAGACTCGTCGCGAAGGACAACGGCCTTGTGGAAACCACGTTGAGTCAGTCGCTCTACAAGTTCGAGGCGCTCCTGCAGAAGCCCGACCTGTACGGCAAGTGGGTATTCGACAAGATCGCCCGCGACTGGGGCTACATGCTCCGCAGCGGGGCGACGAGCTTCTGGGAGACGATCAAAGGCGGCGATGACTTCGGCAACGCGGGCAGCCTCTGCCACGGGTGGTCCGGGACGCCGGTCTACTTCTACGGGGCATATCTGCTCGGGATCAAGCCGCAGTCGCCGGGATTCCGAACGTTCACCGTGAACCCGGTGAAAGGCGTCATACAGAGCGCCTCGGGCATCGTTCCGACTCCCCACGGACCCATCAAGCTGAGCTGGGACGCATCGTCCGCTCAGTATGATCTCGAGCATCCCGCCGGCACTCAGCCCGTGCCGGTTGCAGACACAGAGAGGAAACAGTAATGCGAACACGACATGCTTGGTTCATCGGATTGCTTGTTCTGTTGCTGGGAGGTCAATGCCTGGCAGCAACCGTACTGGGTACCGTGTTCTTCGACCGGAACGGAAACGGCTCGAGGGACCCCGGTGAGCCCCCTATCGCCGACACCGCAGTATCAGACGGCAGACAGGTGGTCCTGACGTCGGCGCGCGGCGAGTACCGACTTGAGACCGATCGCGGCAGGATCGTCTTCGTCTCGCTCCCTCGTGGATACCGAGCCGTCGGGGACTTCTACAAGGAGATCGAGCGAGACTGCATCCTCGACTTCCCGATGGCCGAATGGCCCGAGTCAAGGGCCGACTCGGTTCGGTTCGCTCAGATCACCGATATCCACATGACCGGGGACACAACCCTTGAGACCTTCGTCGAGGATCTGGCGGAGATCAACTCGCTCCATCCGGCAGCGCAGTTCATACTTGCGACCGGCGATCTGGTCAACAACGGCAAGAACCTGCCGGAGTATGAGAGCTACGTCAAGGGAGTGAAGACCTCCCGGCTGCCGGTTTTCAGCGTGCCCGGCAACCACGACGTCAGCCTCGACCCGACGGGATCCAACTACCAGCGATTCCTGGGCCCGCTGTACTACTCCTTCAACGTGGGGAACGGCCATTTCGTCGTCCTGAACTGCGTGAACTTCAGCGACGAGCAGAAGGCCTGGATCGCCAGCGACCTTGCGGCCGCGCCGAAGGGAAGCCGCAGCATCTTCTCCATGCACTACCTGCCCACTCAGGCGCAGATGGACTACCTCGCGCAACTGGGAGCATCGGCGGTACTGAGCGGACACTGGCACGGCGACCGAGTGCGCGAGAGCCACGGGGTGCTCGACCTGAATACCCCGCCGCTGCGCTTCGGAGGGATCGATCGAACCGCCCGAAGCTTCCGGATCGTCGAACTGCGGGACGAGATCTCATCCGAACTGAGATTCGGTGGCTTCATGCATCACGCCACGGTCGTGTCCCCCTCCGGCCAGTGTCTGGCGCGGAACGGCAAGATTCAGGTGGTCGTGAACGCCTATGACTCGCGGTGCAAGGCGGCATCGGTGACATGCATGGTCGGCGGCCGGCGGATATCACTGAGGCCGGAGGGCGCGTGGAGTTGGTTCGGCGAGCTGCCGGCCTCTGCGGAGATCGAGAGCCCCCAGCGCCTCGTTGCTGAGATCCGCGACACGAAGGGCGACGTATGGCGGGCGGAGTCGGATTTCCAACTGGTCAGGCCTGAGAGCCCTACCTCTCAGCCGCTGAGACTCGCTGCGGTGGAGCCGACCGGGGGACTCATCGCTCTGTCCTCCCCGAAGACCGGAGGCGGGATCATCGCCATCGGAGTGAACGACCACGGTGATCTCGAGGACTGCGGTGTCCGTGCCTTCAGCGAAGCTCTGGCGCCGAGATGGACCTTCCATACCGACAGCGGGATCAAGAACAACGTAGCGGTGTCCACGGACCGAGTCTACGCCACTACTGTCGCGGGCTGGCTGTATGCTCTCGATCTCAAGACCGGTAAGCCCGCATGGAAAGCAGGGCTCGATCTGGAACGCGAGCGCTGGGAGGTCGCCGCAACGACCGTCGAGGACGACGTGGTATTCACCGGCGGTGGGTCCTATGTCGCGGCGTTCGACGCGGCAACCGGGGAACGGATCTGGTTCACCTCGCTGACGAAGAGCGACTGGTGGCCGAGTTGCTACGTGGTTCCGACCCCCGCGGACGGACGACTCATCCTGATGACCCGCGCCGGCGCACATGCCTTCGAAGCGAAGACCGGCAAGCCTCTCTGGAACTTGGCCGGCAGGTTCAACGGCTGTGCGGTTTCCGGAGGCGTGATCTACACTACCAAGGATGACGTTCCGGCGGCGGTGGATGCATCGAACGGCACGCTGTTGTGGACAGGAACGGACAAGGTCGGCGATACCGCATCCGTGGCCGCTGTCTCAGGCGACAGGTTCGTACTCGGCACGGCTGATGGACGCGTCTGCGCCTACTCGACGAAGGATGGATCGCCGCTCTGGAGTTTCCAGACCGGCCCTACTCTGTCAACGCTTCAGCCCTACAAACGGGATACCAGCGACGTGAACTCCTCACCCGTGATCGCGGGCGGCATAGTATACGTGGGCGCGAGTGACGGGGTGCTCTACGCGCTCTCCCTCGCCACCGGCGAGAAGGTCGGCAGCTATGACCTGGGATCGCCCATCGCATCGTCGCCGTTGGCGCACGCCGGACGGTTCTACATCGCCGCCTACGACGGCAATCTGTATGCCTTCGATCTGACCGCAAAGTAGTGTCACACACACAGAGGCCGATCGGTCATCCGGATCGGCCTCTGTCATCGAGCTGATAGGCAGTACTCCTCCCCCTGCATCGTCTCCACCACCAGCTTGCCGGCGGGAAGGCGGCCCATCAGGACGCCAGGCAGGTATCGCCCGAAGGTCTCAGCGCTTTGGCCTGATCTCCACGACTACCTCGGCGACGGTGGCCAGGTAGCTTCGGGAACGCCATTCGCCACCCCCATATGGACCCAGCATTTTCTTCTCGGAGAATGGGGGGCCGGATTCCGTGAACTTGCCACGTAGAGTCGGCCCCTGATTCCGTGTGGAGTAGTCATGCTCGGTGTAGTACATGGAGGAAATGGCTTGGAATACGGCCTAGTTCACGCGCGGGTGGTGGAGATACGAAAAAGGCGGAAAACCCTGTGAGAAGAGTCTTCCGCCTGTGTGTGGTAGGGCGCTTTGATGGCGCTCAAACTTGCAATGAACGTTGGCATTTCTGGGCAAGCTGGGTAACCTTGAGCGGGATAAGCTTGGGCCACTTGCGCTGTCGCGTTCCTTCTTGCCGCCAGCTACTTCGCTATCCGCTCGGGCAGTCCACCTGCTTCTATCTTCTGTCTTATCTCCTTTTGTCGTTCAACAAGGTCGCGCATTCTGGCAGCCAGCTTCCGGACGGCTTCGGCATATCTTTCGTTGTTGGCCTCCAGAGCCCTCAAATTCTTCCAGGTCAACCGAAGATCGGTCAAGTTGTAGGCTGTGTCGGCTGCGAGGATCCCATACTTCCACCACATGCCCGGAATAGTCTTGTCAAGTGAGAAGAGTCCGGACAACTGATCGATGCCGTCTCTGAGTGTTTCCCATATCTCCGCCTCAGTCTTGTTTTCCCTGTCAGCCAAATCGGCAAGACCTCTGACGGCATTTGCCTCGTCCATTCTTTGGGCGAAAGACGCCAGGCGCCTGTACTTTTCGATAACATCCTCCGGCTTGCCAGGCAGTTTCTTCGCGAGTTCGTGGATGGTATCGTACCGGTCTGAAAGGCCACTTATGCCGACGTCAAGGGCTACTTCACCTATCATGTTCACGCACCTGTCGAAGCCCTCGGAAGCGGACTCCTCCCATTCTTCAAACAACTTCCGGTCGGCCAGAATCGCGGCGTTGAGCCTGAGCAACGCCTCCCTTGTGGCAGCGATCTGCTTGTTTACGTCCTCCAACTGGCGCACGGTCTTACTCCAGTCCTCGGTCTTGGGCGCGCCGCCGACGGTCGACGTATTGGGCTTGTCTTGACCGCCGGAGTTGCCACTTGCGGATGACGGTTGGCCGGCAATCGGTGTGACCACCGCGGAATCGCTGCTCAGAGCCACCACTGCATCTCCGGCCCTCGACGGGTCGGAACGGTAGTCTCTTACCTGCGCGAGGATTTCGTTGAGCCTTGCCTGAGCGTCTTCTTGAGTCTTCGTGGCTTGCTGCTTTAGCTTCTCCGCCTCGTCGGGGGAACTCGTCGATAGCTGCTGGGCTCGCTCTATATCTTTCGCCGCGCTCCTCATCTTATCCAGGCATTCCGATGCCTCCTCAATGGCGGCGCCAGTGGCGGCGGCGTAGGACGCCGGATCGGCGGGAACGGGAACGCCATCAAGTGAGGGAAGCCTGGTGAGATCGATCTCGCCGGTCATCGCCTGGGCGCTCTTCTCGGCCAGTTCCCTTGCCGACTCAAGATCCCCGGACACCGCAGCCCCCAATGATTGCTCAGCGAAAATCGCGCTTGCAGCCAACTGCTTCGACACATCGGAGGTTATCGTCACGTCCTGACTGGACTTCAGCCAGCCTTCGCCTTCATCTTTGGCGAAGCTAGCGCCGCCCTCGGCTATGAATGTCAGATACTGGTCGTTATCATCTACCTCAAATGCTGCGCTCCAGAAGCCGTTGACCTGCCTGGGCAGATCGACCTTTGTCACAGAGTCAGAGGCCGGCTTCAGCGTATAGCCATTGTTCCCGGCCCATCGCGCAAGCGCAATGACCTTTGCAGCCTCTGAGAGCTTGTGCCATTCTGGATAGACTCGCGCGTAATCGTCGTAGCGCTCCGTCAGTCGGTCGGCGTATTTCGTCAAAGACTCGTTTACAAAATCAGTTGTGTCCTTGTCAACGCGACCCTGCATTTCTATGATCCAGCCCAGCACCTTCATTCTAGACTCGACAAACTGGACAACGTCTCCAGAAGGTGAGACCCGCATTACGACTTCATCCGGCACAAGCCTGTTGCCCGCGCGCAGGTTTACATTGCATAGCTTCTGGTTCATGGCCGCGGTCGCCGCTTGCTGCATCAGCTCCTGCTGGGTCAGATGCGCCGGGACTCTGTCTTTTGCGTCAGGAAGCGAACATACGCTTTTCAACCTGTAGTCGGACTTGAAGAATACGTCGCCCAGCAATGAGTCGGAGGGCAGGTCTTTGAAGACCAGGTCTGCTTTGGGCAGCGGCAGGTCATACATCTTCGACAAGACTTCCGGTCCCAGAACCAGTCCGTTGATCATCTGCCTGCCTGACTTCTTGGCTATATAATCGCTGATCCTCTGGCCCATATAGTCTATTATCAGGTCTGCGGATTCGCCGGACCGGATGGCCGCGACTTTGCTCTGGATTTCGTTTTCGGGCACTTCGAATTTCCGGCAAAGTTCCGATATGCAAAGGATGATCTCCTCCTTGCGAAACTCCTCCGGCGGCAGTCCCTTAAACGCCAGTTCCCTGTATTGTGAGGAAAGCCCTAACTTGTCGGCCATGGCGCTGAGCATCTCCTCAGGCGTACCACCGTCCGCCAACACACCCAGCGCATCTCCGGCTTCGGTCAATCCGATCCCCCTGATCATTTTGGACGCCAGGCCCATGAACTCCGTCGCAGGCATATCAAGCTTGCCGGTTGCGGCGTCGTACATCCGCCTGAAGTCTTCCATCGACATCTGCATTGCGCCGGCGCAGTTCCTGTACAGCCGGTTTCTGTCGGCTTGAAGCGATGGATCGTATATCAGAAGATTGGCGAGTTTCTGCGCCCATTGGTTGCAGTATTCCGGGTCGTCCATACGGGCGATGTCTGAGTCTATAATCGTCTGGGCTTTTCTCAGCCATTCCAATGAATCCTCAGCCGGATCAAGAGAGAACGACGGGTATGGATTCTGCAAGGCAACTCGCAGGTATTCATCATAAGGAATCGACCCGGTATCATAGTCGGGGTCGTACTTGCCCACAAACGTTACGACGCCGGTCTTCGGGTCTATGAGCGCATACTTGAGCACATTGATGTCAAGAGGGCTTTTCCTGGGCGCAGGTTTGTCCGAGACTTCGGGCGCCGGTTCAGTTGACGAAAAGCGCGGCCCGCCTGTGGGTTGAGGTTCGAGACGGACTGTCAATTCGACCTGTTTACCATCTCGCACTACCGTGACAGGATAATCCATGCCGGTCTTCAGGCTCAGGATGGTTTGCACGAGCAGCCTGGCATTTGTTGTGTCCGTACCAGCAATCCGGATGATGACATCGCCAGCCCTTAAGCCTGCTTTTTCGGCGGGTGAATTCTCTGCCACCGACTCAACGCTGCATCCGGATTCATCCACTGCGTCCTTGACAGCGGCTCCCAGCCAGGGCTTGGAGGCTCCCTGTCTTGCCTGAAATCTGCGCTCTCTCAGGGCGCCGGCATCTTCAGAACTGATTGACGATGTACGTGCGGTCGCTCTTCCCTGAGCCACACATCCAAGACTGGGCAGGATCATCAGACCGGCAAACAGGATTGCAAGCGCAAAGCGCTGCTTTGTGAATGTTGTCATAAGCTTCCCTCGTATAATTGAATACTCGTCATGATATTATGGCACACTTTCCTGATTAGCCGCAGCGTCAGCTTGTGCCGACTTTCCCTCTGTGATAGATATCATATCCTGTTTATTTCAAGCGGTTCGCGCTCAGGAACTCATCAGGGTCGGTGAACGCGCTGAAGAACAACGGCCTGCCGGAAAAGGCCAACGGCGACACTGGTCCTACGGCCATAAACGGAAATTCCCTCAAGTCCGGCCTTGGGAAGCTATGCGGATCCCTGAATGATTGATAGAGTTCCATCGATCTCTCGTCGCCACCGGCGAATTCTTTCAAGCGCCTGAACTCATCCCCAAGAGCCAGACCAAAGCCGAACATCAAGATTCTGCACTGGTCCAGAACCGATCTGTGTATACTGGATAGCGACTGGCTAATGAACATCCAGCCAAGGCCGTACTTCCTCGTGGTGCGAACTCCGTCTATAAGCCTGCGTCTCAGAGCACCCTTATCGCTTTCTTCGTCCAGGTACTCTGAGCCTGCGAGCCGGTGAGCCTCATCGAGGACAACCAGTGCGTTCAGTGACTTGTCGCCGTACAGCTCCTCCGCCTTGCGAATGAGTGCTTCAGCAATGCGATCCAGCAGCAGAGCTTGCACCTGCTCACTCCAGAACGTCTGCTTATCTGTTTTCGTCAGTCCACTGCCGGACAGGTCGAGCACCACGATATACCGGTTCCCTGCACGAAGGCAAAGCTCAACGATCTGTTCCACTGTGGGGCGCGTCTTGTCTGAGTCGTCCTTTTCGCGGAATAGCTTCACGACCGGGAGCCAGCAAGAGGTGTGCAGCTCACTCAGCAGTTCGTCATCGGCAACCATCTCGCCCAGCCTATCACGTGCTTCCTTGCCTGAGTAGACCTGCTTGAGGAACTTCTCTGATCGCAGGATATCTTTGGCAGTGCTGTAAGCGGATTGGTCGGACAAATTGACGAGCTTGACCTTTGCCTTCTGCAGATGCTCAGCAAGAACCTCGGCTGCATCACGAATCTTGTCGGATGTAGGAATAGTCAACCTTCTGAAGAATGAGGTTCGGGCAAGCAACTCCACAAAGAGATCCCAGCGATCCAGCCTGATGCGAGGGACCGGAACTACCGTCACGTTTCTCCCCAGTCGTTCGCAAGCGGCCTTATAGTTAAGCTTGTACTGCCCAGTGGCGGTCGATTGGCCGAACTCTCGTGCGAACTCCCCTTGTGGATCGATGACCAATATCCCCATCTGGGCGTCGCCCTTGTGTCTGGCATAAGCAAGCACCATGTTCTTCGCCAGGACGGACTTGCCAGAGCCAGTCTTTCCGAATATCGCGAGGTGATAGGACTCTCCCGCTCCTCCAGGACCACTGGCGAAATGCTTGAACCACATTGGGTAGAAGACATCGTTGGCGTAGGCCCTGCCCAAATAGAATATCTCATCCTTGCTGCTGGTAAGGAGCGAATCAAGCATCGCCTGGTCCACCCTGAAAACCCTCGTTCCAGTTGACGGCACCATGCCCAGCACATCCGGCTCATAGCCCGTATCTGTCTTCTTGAAAGTCGCTCCAACGATCAGTTCCGCGACCCGTGTATCTTGTCGGTTAGTGATAGGCGGAATCTCGCCGGTTCTCTTGATGAGATTGCGGAACACGGAGTCTTCGTGCCACCTGTTCGTCAACTCGATCCCGACGATCTGGCCCACTGCCGTGATGGGAAAGCCGCTCTGCACGGACTCGAATGCTGTCAGAGCGCCAACTATTCTCTCTTCGGTAGCCTCTTGCAGCAGGTCGATTGTCAGTTCGGTATTGGTGGAGGGGCTGCCCACCACTGCAATATCCTGGTTGTGATTACCTCCCACTACACTCCTCCTCTGCCACCCTCGGTACGGTAGTTTTGCAGGCACAGCATCGTGGTCTCAATATCAGGCGTGCTCTCCGCCACGTGTTGGGACACTGCTTGCTCGATCACGGCAACGCCTGAACCCAAGCTTTTCACCATTCGATCCGCCAAGAACAATGGATATGGTTCCACGACTGCCGGGCTGAAGAACTGCCTTGTTATGCCCTCCAGCACCAGCGATAGCCGAGTGTTACTTGCTGAGACCGGCGCTGGAAGCTCGATGCGGAGCGCGGGAATCCATCCGTATGGGCGGTAGTATGTAACCATGACTCCGCCAAGAGCCGCGTTCATGTTTTCAATGTCAGCCGTGCTGCATAAGTCGATCTTCTCACCGTCCAGATATGTGTACTGTGGTATGTGATAGGTCTCGTTGGTATCCAGTATCGGCAAAGGCGCCGTATACTCGCCAGGCTCCAGTATCAATGTTGCCAATGTCTTGCCGTCGATATGGGCAGGACAGGCCACTCTTCCTCCCTGAACAAGCTCATTACGAGATGTAAACTTCGGCAATGCCGCTGTGCGATCACTGCGAACAAGCTTTTTGAGTTGCTCAAGCACCCCAGACTCCCACCGAGCCAGAAACTGTTTGCGGCCCTCTGGTGCGCACTCGGCCAGCCTTGTAATCGCCTGGTTCAGATATATGATCAGGGAGGCAAAGGATCCATCGAGAAGAACGAGATCGTGCGGAGCCTGGTCGGCGAGCTTCAGTTCCATCGCAACCATGATCCCACGCAATACGCTGGTTGTGTCGACACTGTGGGGGATACATTCGACCCACATCTCGTGGTAAGGCTCCGGCCAGTATCTCTTGGCTTCCTTGGCTGTTCCTTCCACAGCTACGGCGGCTGCAGCACACAGATCTACTGCTGTCAATCTATGAATCTGATAAGAACCATCGATCCCGACGACGGATGGCTCACGCGACACATCAAGATCGGCCTTTCGGCGAATCAGACCGTTCGTTCCAGCTTCATCTCGCATCCGTGTGCGCTGGCCCTGGACTCCACGCAGTGTTGATGCGACTCCCTCTGCCACTGGTGCAGCTTTCGCCAATATGTCTCGAACCAGCGCGTCGGGCAGGTCGGCAAAGGTATCCATCTAACCCTCCTCCCCGGCCGCATTACTGTGCCACAGAAGATAATCGTCACTTCTGAAACCAAGGTAGTCCGTGTAAACAGCCGCTCTTCGTAGAAGCCATCTTTCCCTGAACAGATCAAAGAGATAGTCCGTCGGCCAATCGTACAACTCAGGATCATCCGATCTGCCACGGAGGAAGTCCCGTGCTTTGCTGCCGAGCGGAGCCGCAAATATCTCTCTGCGAATCCCGTGGTATATCAGGCGTGGTGATAGCCCAAGAGAAGTCAGACACTTCCTGATTACTTCCCGGCGGCTGCGAAAGCCTGTGCCCCAGTCTCCGTGTTTGGCAGTTGGCGTGCAGTTGGCCTCTACATATGATCTGATCTTCGCGTAGACTCCGTTTGAGAAGTGGAACTCGCCCGACCCTTGAGTAAAGCCCACGCTCTTCCAGTAGTCGATACCATTGAGCCGGATGCGATTGTAGATCGACGACCTTCCAAGCGCTGAGGTTGTCGTGATCATTGCCAGTATCGGCTTTCGCTCCTCTTTTCGGATAAGTGACACGTGATCTGCATACTTGCTGCGAAACGTTTCTCGCACTTCGTTCGAGAGCGTCAGCATCGCAACAAGCTTACCGCAGAGAAGCCTCGAATATGGTGGGACCGCACCCAGCACAAAGGCATCCATTATGTGGTATAGTCGGAGCTTCCTGGTCTCGGTATCCCAACCGATCCACTCATCACGATCTCTTAGGGCGAACACGGGGTCGCCCAAGCCGAACAGACCTATCAGCTTCCCGTTGTGCGCATCGAATACTAGAAAGCGCAGCCTTCTACCATAACCGGATGAGACAGGAATGCTCCAGTGCAATGATGCGTATCGGAAAAGCAGCTCTTCTTCGGAACCCGGCTTAACAAGCACGAGCTTCGGGCTGATCTTGTCGGGGCAGACCTCCCACCCGTTGGCGATGTGACCAATAAGCTTGCGTTCGTAGCGCTGCAACCCTGGGCCCGATACCTCGAGTTTCTTTGCCACGGCCAGTTGATTCATACGTCGATAGTCGTCCTTGGTAGGACCATCGGGCATTTCGATCAGACCCGATTTCACTATGTATCCTTGAGATTCCAGGATCTCGATGATGGAGTCCCTGAGTTCATCGGCCGAGGGGGTGGTGTCGTTACGGGCAATAGTGACCTGGCGTGCGCAGTCGACGCCTGGCATTGCGTTGCCAGGCGGTCCGCCATTCGCTGAATCAGCAACGACTGATTGCTCGATTAGCACTGATCCCCTCGCGTAATCTCCGGGTTCATCCGATGCCATCCCCACTAACCGATTGGTCCACGCGCTTGAACAGCATGCTTACAAAGACCAAACGCTCAAGTGCATCCATGGCAGACATCTGGGGCACATCGCCATGACTATAAAGGTTCCTCATACCTGACATCGCTCCCATCGTTAGGAACTTGAAACCTTCCTGCTCGCTCCTGTCATTCGCAGTCTTCATTTCGTTTAGAGCAATGAGTGCATTGTTCTCGTTGAATGCCTTTGCCATTAGCTCCCGGCCAAAAGTCTTGTGGTCACCCAGGATGTCTTGAACCCGCTTTTCGAAGCGCTCAAGGGCTTTCCTCACGCACTCGTTGAAATGGCCATCCCCAAACATTTCCACACAGTCATCGCACAACGCCTTGTGCAGATCTAGACGATTGATGAGGGTTACGATGTCCTGCCTGGGCTCACAGACGCGAGACGGGTCAGGGATGTTAGCGGAGAAGACCTCACAACCAATGCTCAAACCAAGGGCTTCCATTGGCTCAATGATGGCATTCAACTGCTCCTTCGTGACTTGACGTCCTCGACGCGCCATCCATTGGACTCTGCCCGTGACTATGTCCAAAACAACTGACTTGGGTTTCCGTTTGTGCTTCCGAAAAAGCTTAACCAAGAACTCTGAGATCATGGTCTGCTTGTTCCTGCCATCGGTCCATAGGCTGGCTAGGCCGTGCTTCTCAGCAATGTGCCTTACACAGAAGCTGTCCTTTTGCGGCGACGTGGCTGGCGCGATTTCCGCCAATCCCTTTGCCAACGTCGGTACTTGGTAATCCGCATCGCAGGTGTTCGTTTTCCTCGTGATTGGCCGTCCATGTGTACGTGTACCATCCGTCACTCGAGGTTAAGTACTGACTTGACTTCCTGCACGCACCCGTCCACGTCGTGGAACACCCGAGATCCAGGAAACCGTCGCACTGTGTAGCCCATCTCTGTCAGCCGCTTCGTTTGCCACGCATCGTGAACCCGCTGCCTGAGTGATGAGTGGAAGGCGAGGCCGTCAACATATACGAGGAGCTTCAGGTCATCACTAAGCACCGCAAGATCAGCAACCGTAAGCAGATATCCGTCGTCCATAATAGCCAATTGCTTTTCAGGCGTGGGCAACCCGGCGGCTATCATTGCGTTGAACAACTTCATCTCCAAGGGCGAACCAAATCCAGCCTCCCTCGCTCTGACCCACTCAGGGGAGTCCATCACGTGTGCGCTAGCAAAGACATCGCCAGCTTCCGCGATCTGCTCCAGGGATGCCGCCGACAAAGCAGGCACGACGATTCGCCAGTCCAAGAATCCCTGCGACCACTGTCTCTGATTCATATATGTTCGCAGGCACCTGTAGCAGGCGCTTGGGCAGTCGTGGCCCTCGAGGTGGCGCAGCGCGCTGCGGGCTGTCGAAGGAAAATCGGCTAAGAGTGCGTCGAGGATTCCCGATCCGCCGACGACCGTATCAATCCACAGCACTTCAACGACCCTCGGATCCTGCGGGTCACTTCTGTGAAGAACCAGCGGTTCGATGTCGCCCTCGTCAATGTCAAATGCCTTAACCGCACCCTGCACTATCGCATACGCGAACGACCATGCCCACTTGACTCCGTCGAGACCCTGGATCTCTAGTCCAGGCACGATCAGACGAAGCGTATCGGCTTGAGTCTTATGGCCTAGAGACACGACCTCCGGCTTTCCGAGGCAATTCTTGGCGTGCTGGTCAATGACGGCATTCGAGTCTTTCGGCGCTCTACCTCGTCCACCGTTCTTGGCCACGGGCGGTGTTACCATATCTCCGCAGGTCAGGCAAAGTCGAAACCCCGAGCCTCCGTCTCCCGGCGAATCAACCGGTAAGGGACCATGGTTTATCCACCACAATTCCTCTTGTTTCCTCAGTTCGAAGCCCCATTCGCCAAGGCTATACAGCTTGCCGGGCACGTTTCTCTGAGGATGTGCTCGCACGTCTTGCGCGCCCATGCTTCGCTCCTCTTCGCTCTCGGGCTCTACTTCGGAGAGTTCCGCGCGGAATGCTCCCGCATCCACCGCAATAACACTGTCAACTCCCAGCTCAGCGCCACACCTGGAGCAATTGTTCGCGGCATCGGCTGTGTTTGCAAGCGAGCATACAGGGCACTCGGTATAGCGAAACATACTCTCGGCCTTACTGGCGTTCACGGAGCCAGGACGGTTCAGAGCCAGACCCACCACTCGCCATCTGCCGCCTCTGGCATACACTATCTGTCCGGGGGCGTACTCGCGTTGGGCTTGGACTCGACCAGTAAAGATAGGTTCAGGATCGAAGCCCAAACTCAGTGAACCAGGGTCGCCCGAGAATGCATACCCGGGCAGTATTCCGTCCTCGGCCAGGACACGGGGCAAATATGAGTATCTATAGTCTGAGCGCAAACGATGGGCCAGATCGTCAAGGCTCTTCTCCATGTCTCGTTCGCGCGCCGTCATGCCTATCTTCGATCCGAGCTCCTTCTTCTTGAGTGCAGCGCCCTTGATGAGGTTGCCTCTTCGTTCGAGGCTCTCTCTGACGAGCGCCGGCAACTCATCGACAACCTCGCAAACCCACGCCCGGTCGAGTACATCTGCCTGGCCAAAAACGCTCATTGCCTTCGCCTTGCCGACCTCTGCGGAGGCGGTAAGCTTGTCCAGTATTTCCTTTTGAACCGCTTGGCTGTTCACGTCACCTTCCGCGCTCATGAACGCCTCAAGAGTTGCCGGGAAGTCGATGCCTGCAGACTCAAGCGCCAGGCTATGCACGTGACGTCTGATCGCCTCCTTGTTGTTTAGATTGAATCTGGGAGGAGGGATGGCGCCTGTGATGATCTCGTCCGGGTGGTCAAAGAAATAGCCGTCGTGCGGCGTGTTTCGTGAGAATCCCGCGACTATACCCATTCTTGACGAGCGACCTGTCCGCCCCGCTCTCTGCGCATAGTTTGCGGGGCTTGGCGGCATGTTTCTCATGGCGACTGCTTCCAGATCACCAATGTTGATCCCAAGTTCGAGAGTGGGCGTGCACACTAGCATGTTCTTTGTGGGCGGATTGGCGGAAAACTCCACCTCGATTCGCGCTCGCTCATCATCGCCGACCGCCGCGCTGTGTTCAGCAGGTAAAAGAGACACAGCGAAATCCTGAGCAAGCAGAAGAGCATTGATGTTGCCGTCGGATACCGCCCCTGTCCACTGTTCCATAGTCCCGGAACAAGTCGCCCGCGGGCAAGGCCCACCGGTCCTCTCGTTGGCTACAGCTCTTCCACATACGTTGCAGCGCACAAACGAGCGTCCGACCTCAACAAGGAGCGATTCGTAGCTTATCTGATATCCACCAGCTCGCTCCTTATCCGACCCAATAGTTTCTTCAACCAGGATGCCTGTATTCTCACTGGAGAGCAGTCTGAAGAGATCCTCAAGCGATTCCTTGGACACGTGTTCGCCGTGCGCGTGCTTCCATATCTTCTGGACTGCGGCGCTTTGACCAACCGGGTTCCATGTCGGGAATAGCTCGTAGTCCCACTTCTTATCGCCCTTTTCGCCAGGCCACCGGAACGCCGCTGGACGCCCCACCTCTCGTCCTATCTGAAGTCCATACTGGCTGGCGAGTTTGTCGGTGCGAGTGAGGCGCTGAACGAGAGCCTCATGGTTAACCGCTCGCTTGGAGCGCATTAAGTCGAGGATATAAGGCGTAATGTAAGCCGTGAGTCGCCTGTCAAGCCTGTGCTCTTCACAATAGTCGAGGAATTCCTCGCTTTTGAGCAGTTCGTCGAGCCCGGCATATCGCACCCTGACCAAAGCCAATCGTTCCAGGCTGGCGCGGACGTTCGGCGAGATGATGAACTCTCCAAGCAACTGACCTTCTATCAGCGCCTTCTCACGCTTCTTGGCGGGGATGCTGTTGGTCTTCTTCAACAACCCCTGGGACACGAAGTTGTGGTACAGGTCTTCCGCCAACTGCTCGAAATCGTATTCCTCCGTAGCGTTTCTCAGCAGCTCATACACTCCGCGCCTCAACCGAAGGTGTCGCTCGATGCCCTCGACAAACCTGGCTTGATGGGCGGCATCCTGTCTGGAGTCGCAGAAGACCAGCAGCTTTCGGCTCTCATCGGGCAGCCCTGAAATGACGGAACGAGACACGTGAGTGAGAGCCGAGGAATTGCCCAGGCTCACCGGCGTAATGACGTCATAGCGGCCGTAGCGGCTGTTGCAGATCGGGCAGCGTGTCCCTTTGCCACGATGCAGCCTCACCGGCCTCTGCGACACGCCGCACGTGCATAACGGCCTGTGCTCATCAGGCGATATCGTCAGGCACTTGGGACACATATACAGCTCCGCCTGGCCCGGACCAAGTGTCCTCTCAGGAAGCTCGTCCTCGTCAAACAGGGAATCGGACACCTCCGCTGGTTCCTTGCCCGTATCCTCTTCATCCTCGGTCTCATCACCAGACAGGTCCTCTTCCGCCTCGACTTCGATTTCCTCAAGTGGCGGATCGTATACATAGACCGTGGCGGGAGAGCTCTTCATCCTGCCCCAGGGCGCGAGCTCTCCTTCGCCCTGATCCCCCGGGGACCCTTCATATCGGCCAACGTAGAAATCCCAGCCACACGTGCGGCACAGGGCGAGCGGGAGTGTCTTGCTGCCACACTTGGTGCAAACCGATATCCCTTCCTGCAGCAGCGATCCGCAATCGGGGTTCACGCACCGCCAGAACCGCGCCAGACCGCGTAGGAACCGATGGACTCTCGGCCGCAGTTTGAACTCACAGCTATCGGGCAGGCAAGGCCCGACAAGCAAAGCCGCCTCGACCTCGCATTCCAGAACATCCCGCCAGTTTTCGCCGACTTCTCCCGGCGTCCTGCCGGGTTCCTTCGAGAGCAATTCCACTATCTCGCCCAGCAATCTGGGCTTGCGAAGCCAGTGGAGGAGGCGATACGGCAGCGGAGTCTCGGCGAGAAGCTGCTCCGGTGTTCTGGGATCGTCGGCCCGCGCGCCAACGATCCTGGCTGCCAGCTTCCTCACGCTGTCCGCATCGTCCGGATTGAAAGCTTCAATGTCTTCTCTGGTGACGGCCGGCGGCGACGAGAATCCAAGCCCGGCCGGGCAGGCCGGAGGATCCGGGGTTTCAGTAATCACGGCGTCGGCTGTTGTAGTTTGTCCGGTAAGCTTGGTGAAGAACTCCGCGATTCCTGTTTTCGGATCGCTCCCCTCGACCTCAGATTGGAGCGTAGCAGATGTTCCGATATACAGAGGCGGGTTTGAACCGGGGTTGAGTTCGCTCAAGGCCGCTCGCAGCCTGCGCAAGAGGCAGGCGACATCGGTGCCCAGTATGCCGTGATAGCTGTGGACCTCGTCAAGCACAACGAAGCTGACCTCGTGATCCTTAAGGATGTCTCTGCCGTCACCGCGGATGAGCATGTATTCCAGCATCTGGTAGTTGGTGAGCAGGATGTTGGGTGGGTTCTGCCTGAACTCCGAACGAATAACCCTCTCCTCGGGTGGACAATCCGCCGGTCTTTCTCCACGGAGCTTTGTCTCGCCGGTATAGCGGCCAAAGGTGACGCCGGAACCGCGAAGCAGTTCGCGTATGCGCCGGTTCTGGTCCGTTGCGAGAGCGTTCATGGGGTAGATGATGATGGCGCGGACCTTATCTCCCTGCCCCTTTCGACGCAGGCAGTGATCTACTATGGGCATCAAGAACGCCTCGGTCTTGCCCGACCCGGTGCCCGTTGCAACTACCGTCGGCTCCCCGCGCATTATCTGTCGTATCGCGTCGGCCTGATGTTTGTATGGCTTCTCGGCGATGGCCCCGAACCGATTACGTGTCTCCGGGAGCAGATTTTCGATAGGCGAGTCGTGCATGTAGGGCTGGGAAAGCGCGATGCAAGGCTCGCGGGTCAGAAAGCCTTCCGTGTTGATCTCGGAAAGAAAGGCGTCCTTCAATGCCGTCTGGCGAGGGTCGAACGTGGTGGTGAGCAGCTTGAGGTAATCCTCTCGCAGCGATTTTGCTATTTGTAAAGGATTCATGCTTTCCTCCCTACACTTCCTGGTGGATTTGGGTTATAATGATCGTAGTAGTATTGAAACTGAGCACGCTTACTATGGCATCCCTCTCCAAGTCCAACAAACATCTACGCGATGCGAAGACGTTACGAGAAATAGTCACTGAGAACTGCGTCGCCACGGCAGCTTTCGAAGGCGCCAGGGTGCGCGTAGAAGGTCACGTCTCACCCAAGCGCCGCGATATGCACTCCTCGAAGAAATCCGCCAGGTCATCGTAGTCCCTACAGTTGTCGGTTGTTCGTCCCTGCTCATCTACTTCCCCGCTCCTGCTTTGGTCGGCACGTAGGCTACCGCGCCGAGTTCGTCTTCGGCTATCCTCACTCGCTCGCGAAGGTTGCGGATCGGGCCGGTCCGGCGGGAGATATCCACGCGTGCGTCGGCGAAGAACTCCACTATGTCGTCCGGCGGAGTCTGGCCCCTGAGATCGAAATAAGCGAGCAGCGCCTTGTCGCGGGTGATGTAGCTGCGCGGTATCACCTTTTCGCCCTTTTTGGTCATTCGGATGAACACATCGCCCTCCAGCGCGGGCTGGTCGCGGTCCAGAAGCGGAAACGTCGAAAGGATCAGAGCATATTCGCTCAAGCTGATTCCGTAAAGCTCCGCCACCAGCGCGTCTATCCGGGCTCGAAGCTCCGCCCGCTCCC